>WBZR01000541.1_pt1 | contig 59279 bp, 50 predicted proteins | sample 5204231 | NCBI WGS metagenome assembly WBZR01 (sample SAMN12412403, study PRJNA552823) | activated sludge metagenome | isolation source: activated sludge from anammox sidestream of wastewater treatment plant... | place: USA: Virginia | collected 2017-08 | reverse complement strand
AAACGAAGACCTTCTTCAAAATAAATTCCATCAAAAGTGATTGGTATGTCTTGTTGTCTTATTACATTAAATCCATTTTTTCTTAAAACATGGCAAAAGCAAACTTCATAAACCTTCTCTAGTAAACCTGGCCCCAACTCTTTGTGCACTTCATAAGCTGCGTTTACAACTGCTTTCCCAATTCTTTCTTCTTCCTCTGATAGTTGTTCAAACTGTTTCATACTTTTTTTCTAAACTTAAAGAAAAACTTCTGAATATATATGAAAGCCCTCTTTGTGTTACTTCGTGTCTTTGTGCCTTAGTGGCAAGATTTTTCGCCACGAAGACACTAAGGCACTAAGGTTCACTAAGATTTTTCTTTGTACTGCTCCGTGTCTTTGAGCCTCAGTGGCAAGATTTTTCGCCACGAAGACACCAAGGCACCAAGATTCGCTAAGATTTTACTTTGTGCTACTTCGTGTCTTTGAGCCTCAGTGGCAAGATTTTTCGCCACGAAGACACCAAGGCACCAAGATTCACTAAGATTTTACTTTGTGCTACTTCGTGTCTTTGTGCCTTAGTGGCAAGATTTTTCGCCACGAAGACACTAAGGCACCAAGATTCACTAAGTTTTCTTTGTGCTACTTCGTGTCTTTGTGCCTTAGTGGCAAGGTTTTTCGCCACGAATACACCAAGGCGCCAAGGTTCACTAAGAATTTCCTTTGTGCCTTGGTGGCATTAAAAAATCATCTTTTTTAATGATACCCCTTCCCTAATGCTTCTCCTATTTTTACCCTACAAATTTTTAGCATGAAAAAAGTCATTGTATTTGTTTGCCTACTGTGTTCCTGTATTACAGGTTTTACCCAGCAAACCAATCCTAAGAATAATAAAGAACTGCAGGATAAAATAAACCAGGCGCAACAACAATTAAATAATCTCACACCGGAACAAAAAAAGCTGATGCAGCAAATGGGCATGTCAACCAATATGCCCACCAATCAACAAATGTATTCTGATGAACAGATTAGCCTGGCTGTGGGTGGTGACGCTGTTCCCAAAAAGAACCAGTCATTGATCAATGCAATTCCGAAAATTCCACTGACTACTACTACAGTGGATGCTTATATCAAATCGCTTAATGCGTATGTAGAAAAATCTGTCAGTGAAAATGCAAAAACATTTGGGCAACAGGTTTATGATATTTTAAAAGAAAATAAATACAGGCCGGAAGAAATTGGAAACGTTGCACTGGGTTATTGGATTAATGGGGATTTAGAGCCTGCTGTTTTTTTGATGAGCAAAACATGCAGCAATAACAGCGCTGATGATGATATACTTAGCAACTATGCAGCCATGCTGAGTATGGGTGGTGCGCCACATAAAGCCATCCCTGTATTGGAATACCTATTGAAAAAATATCCCGACAATACCACTATTCAAAACAACCTGGGGCAAGCCTGGTTTTATCTTGGTGAAATTGATAAAGCCAATGCACAGTTGAATAAAGTAGTAAAAGCATTTGCTTATCATCCGCAGGCAAACTATACACAGTGTTTGATTCAGGAAAGCAAGGGTAACAAAACGGCAGCCATTGAAAAAATGAAAAACTCATTACACTATAGTTATTCCCTGGACAAAGTAAACAAACTGCGCAAGCTTGGGTATAGCGTAAAAGCAAGCGATATGCGTATTCCATTTCGCCCCGATCCTGATCCGCTGGGTTTGAGAAAATTTATACGACCGGATGTGCCTACTTCGTATGAAGAAGAATTACGTTTAATCGGTGATTGGGATGCATTTCAAAAGCAAGTGAATGATAAAATAATAGAATTGGGGAAATCACTAATCCCCTACCAACAGGCAAATGCACAACAGGCACAGAAAATTTATAACCAATACAAAGAGGCCAATAGCAATGTTTTCAATATGAAAACAAGCGCTGCTGCACCTGATAAACTGTACAGCAAAACAGCAGAAAAATACCTGGAAGCCATGAATAAAGATGGTGGCGCTGCCTATAGGCTCAGGAAAGCAAAAGCAGAAATTGATTTATTAAGAAAAGACTTTGCAGCAAACAATCAAGCGCAACGAAAAAAAATTGAAAAAGAAAATTCAATAAAGGCTACTGCTGAATCGGAAGATGCCAAAAAGGGTGAGGACATTGGCTTTGATAATTGTGTGGTACAAAAAAAATACAGCGAATGGGTTTATACAAAATATAATAAACCTTTGGAAGAAGCATACAAAAATTACCTGCATCAATTGTACCTGAAGATTACTGAAGAACTCTATTGGAAACAGTTTATACAGGATGATGCCAGTTTTGAAGCGACAAAAATTGCAGCCCAAAAAGAATGGCTCAGCGCTCTTTATGATACCCGGTATATTGCTACCAATATATATGGCGATTGCAAGGTGGAAGAAGTAAAAAGTTCAAGGTACAAACTGGCGGATTTTGATGAGATGCATTGTAAATATATTTCAGTACTTGATTTTGGTGTATATAAACAAATAATAGAATGTGGTAAAATGCGTGTTGAATTTAATGCGGGCGGCTTATCGGGGAAATTCAATTTTAAGCAGAACGACAAGGGGAAAGAACAATTAGTAAAAGGAAATATAGAAGCCGTTTTAGAAAAAGGTATTTCCATTAAAAAAGGTCCTTTGCAAATTGGCGCAACGGTAAAAGCAGGTATGGGTCTTGAGTTTAGCAGCCGAGGAGTAGAGGATTGGTATGCCACTGGCGAAGCGTCCGTTAATGTAAAATCAAATTTCATTGATAGATTTGATGATCACATTAAAGAAGCTAATGGCAATAATCCCAACGAACCCGGTATGGGTGATGCGCAATTAAGCGATAAAGGAGTTGAGATTGGTGTAAACGGAAGAGTGAGCCTAATTTCAGGAAATACCACATCAAATGTATTTGTAAACACACCCAATTAAAAAAATGATAATGACAAAAAAAATATTTATTACTCAAGCGATTTCTTTCCTGTTCTTGTTTTCAGCATCTGTGCAAGCACAGGATTGCAAAACCAGTGCAGACTTAGACGCCACTCCGGGAAAGTATCTTACAGCGGCACAATATCCCTGGCCTGCTGCAAGAGCAGAATATTTTAACAACATGAAAACTGCTGCTGACAAAGCAATGGCAAAAAAAACATTGGAGCAAATAGAAAAAACAGAACAGCAAAGCCATGCCGGCTTTAATCTCACCGGAGGCAATTGGGAAAACACTTTTTCTACCGCCGGCTATCAATATTTGTCAAACACAAAGTTGGGTCAATACGCATTTGATGCTGCTTTGTATGAATTTTTTTGTGCAAATGGAAAGGCAAAAAGAAACAGTGAATACAGCACGGTATTGCGTATCTATGTAAACCAACTTCAACTTACCACATTAGATCGTTTTTTGTCAGGCCCTTTTGGAAGCAGTTTAGGTAGTTATGATTTCGGATTGCAATATGCCGATTGGAAAAATCATAAACCGGCTGATGTAAATGCAAAACTGATTAACCTGTTTACTTATATCACCTGTAATAATTCTTCACTCTTAGAAGCCATCAACAGTGGTAATGGTTATTTCCAGGATGTTGCTGAAAAAGACATCAAACCAAATAACCGAAGTAATTATATTTACCGGTATTGGTTTGTAAAGAAAAATGATTTACCCGTTCTCATCCCTGTCAGCCGTAAAGAATATTTACAAAGCTTGCTGGAATATTATGAAAGAGAAAAAATCTATTTTCCAAAACTTGTTGCCGAACTTACTGCTGACCGTAGCAATGATATAAAATATTATAGCAACTGGCAGGACGATGTGGACAATAAAATTTCAATAGTAAATAAGACATTAAAAGAAAATACGGAAGAATGGCTGGCAAAGCAGTCAATAGTGAATCCGGCGGCAGATAATCAACAACGATATAGTGCCAAACTGCCGGAACAAACCAATTACAATCGTTTCTGGAAGTTTTATGACAATGAAAATAAGAGCCAGCCACTGTATAAATACAATCCCGAATATTTTAAAGCAGATGCCGCATCACCGGCAAAGCCGCAGTTTATCAGCATTGCATTCCGGTATGTAACGATACCTTCATCGCTAAGGATGTTCAATAATTTTACGAAGCAATTTGATCTTAGCACAGTACATAAATTGTTACAATGAAACTTGTGGCGTCTGCATACTAATACAGACGTAGGTTCAATAGGGAATAAAAAGATTTTGGGAATAACAAATTATCCAGTTGCTTATATTCAACCAAATGAACACTTTATTGCTGATAATATTATCCTTATAGCTATAGTGATTCATTATTTTTCAATTCAGAATTAGTCTCTGTAAAATACTGGGATTATTCAGCTATTATGATGCACATGAATTCAAAAATTAAGATAAGATTTCATCAAGATCCCTGATATTGGTGTGAAAGTACCATAGAAAAGATATCCTTAAACTTGAACTTCATCATCTGCATAAATTTATCAAAAATGGTTCATCCGATCAACTGCATCTGAACAGCCATCTTTACAAGTGAGGCAATATTTTTCGCATCAAATTTTGCCAGCAAATTTTTCCGGTGGGTGTCCACAGTGGTAATGCTGATAAATAATTTTTTGGCTATTTCGTTATTGGTCATTCCATCGGCTATCAGCTCCAATACTTCCTTTTCACGGCGAGTGAGTATTACGTTGGAGGTATCGTCTTTTCGCAAAGTTTGTGAAACTTCATTGCTTAGGTATGTTTGTCCTTTTGCTGCTGTAGTAATTGCTTCCATTAACTCATCCTGCGTAGCATTTTTCAACACATAACCCGAAGCGCCGTTATCCATCATTTTCTGAATAAAACTTTGCTGGTTGAAGGTGCTGAGGCCAATTACAAAAACGGTTGGAAATTTTTCTCTAACCTGTTTGCAAAGCTCTATACCGCTTCGACCGGGCATGTTAATGTCCATCAATATCACATCGGGTTGCTGGTTTTTTAAAAAGGCAAGGCAGCTTTCGTCATTCATGGCATGGCCCATCCATTCAATAGTTTTTTCATTTTGTAATAACGAACGAATTCCTTCAATCACCATATAGTGATCATCCACTATGAATATTTTTGTTTTCATTATTATTTTTTTGAGCCATTAAGGTTTTTCCGGGTGCTTCTTTGTGCTTTCCCGGCAAAGTTGTTCACCATTAAGACACTAAGGCATTATGATTCACTAAACTTTTCTTTGTGCCACTTTGTGTCCATGTGCCCTGGTGGCAAGGTAGCTTAAATACCTATTTCTATATGCACCGATGTTCCTTTGCCGGGAGCCGAGTCGATGTCCATCTTTGCTTTTAAAAATTCTACCCGATTTTGAATATTATCCCAGCCAATACCACCAGATTGTTTTAAAATAGCAATATCAAATCCCTTTCCGTCATCTTCTACCGTTACCGATAATATACCTTCGGTTTTGCTCACCTGTACAATGGCATTATTAGCAGCAGCATGTTTAATGGTGTTGTTCAGCAACTCCTGCACAATACGATAAATGGTAATAACAGTTACAGAATCTATTTGCGCCTGCTGCATACCTATGGGCTGATAGTTTACCTGTATAGCCCCGCTTTGATTGATATCGTTGCAAAAATCTTTCAAGGCGGTATCTAACCCAAATTTCACTAAGGCTTCAGGCATCATATTGTGTGCTACCCGGCGCATTTCTTTTATGGAACTATCCAGCATATCCATGCTGCGTTCAAAAGCCTGAGCATTATCAGGCGTCATTACAAGATTTCCTTTCATGCTGTTTAATGAAAATTTTATACCACTCAACATGCCACCCAATCCATCGTGCAGGTCTTTGGCCAGGCGGGTTCGCTCCTGTTCTTCGCCTTTTAATACAGCTTCGGTGGCTGCAAGCCGTTTTTCTGTTTCCAGTTCGGCAATGCGTTGTTGTTGCAGTTTTTGTTTGTTTCTGAAATTTTTCCAGTAAAGTAGCGAAATGAATAATAAAGCCGCAGCCCCGCCAATGAGTAAATAGTTGAGTATGCTTTTTTGTTTAATGGATGATTGTTGCAATTTTATTTGAGCATCTTTTTTATCGGTTTCATAAAGCACCCTCATCTGCGCATCTTTTTTTGCAAGAGATTCTGTAAATATACTTTCCGTTATTTTTTTTGATTCATTTTCATATTTTATCGCATTTAAAAAATCGGTATTGGCAAATGCAATAGCCGATAAAGTATTTAATATTTCAGCTTTTGCCTCAGTAAAATTTTCTTTGTCGGCTATGGTCAATGCCTCTTTGGCATATTGATTGGCTGTTGAGAAATCCTTTTTGGTTAAAGAATAAAAGGCTAATGCCTGCTTAGAAGCAGCGATGCCAAAGCTATTGCCTGTTTCGGTATGTAAAGAGAGTGCCCGGCTGGCATACTCTTGTAACCTTTCGTAGTTTCCTTCTTTTAAGGCTATATCACTCTGGCCTTCATAGCTCATCGCTTCCAGGCTTTTATTATTAAACTTTTTGCATAAGGCAATTGCTTCGTTATATATTTTTTTAGCTTCCTCAATTTTTTCCTGTTCCACGTAACCGTTGGCCAGGTTCACCAATGCTGAAATAAGTGGTGTTTTATCTTCCAGTTTTCTTCCCAATTCCACCGACTTAAGACCATATTGAGCAGCTTTATCATATTGTTTTAACAATAGGTAAGTACCCTGTAACCCTCCATACAGAGATGATTCAATTTGTGTGTAGCCTTTTCCTTCTAATAATTTCAATCCTTCCATGGTAAAGTGTAATGACTTTTCATAGTCCGACATAAACTTGTAGGCTTCACCGATATTGAATAATGAAATGCCAATATTATAACTGTCCTTTTTTTTCTTAGCTATATCCAGCACAATATTGTTATAGTAAATGATGGAATCAAAGTTTGACTGATAGGCAGCTAAATAGGAAAGGTGTCTGTACATTTTCAATATACCAGGTTCATAATTAATTTTTCTACTTAGTTCTCCTGCCTGAAGCACAAGGGTTTTTGCTTTTTCCAATTCTGAATTTTCATACTGATCAGCCAGGGTAAAGAGCAGGTTTACTTTATTACTATCTTCTTTTGCAATACCCAATTGATGGAGCAGGCTATCGGTGTTTTTAGTTTGCGAATGTAAATTTGTTCCCACCAATACAATAACAGCTAGTGTTAATAGATTTTTCATACTGTAATAAATAAATGTCTTTACAACTTACAAATAAAATGAAAAGAAACTTTTTATTTACTCCCCTTTTTCAGTGATTTTTTCAAAAGAGTAAAATTTTCATGCCTTGTGGGATAGTAAAAAGTGGATAAAAAATCCTGTTTTTCAGGGATAGAAATATTGAAGGGTGTTCCTCATTTTTGTTTTGTCATTTTAAATATTTGTATCATGAAAAATGCAACTATTCTGTTTTCTGTATTGTTCCTGCTGGTTTCTCCTGGTTTATTGGCTCAAACCAAACCCAAATCAAAACAAAAAGAGAAGCCTCCTACCCAAAAAGAGATGACTGATATGATGAAGGAAATGCAGAAAGCGATGGATGAAATAAGCCCGGAAGATAAGAAGGCGATGGATAGCATGGGCATTAAGATGCCGGACACCAAAAGTATTAAAAAATCAATGTCAGGGATTACGGATGCACAACTCAAAAAAGCTTATGAAGATGACAGCCGGATTGTACCGCAAAAAGATGTTGCCAGAATAAACGCCGCTTTGGCTATTACACTCACTTCTGCCGGAATGAGTGCCTACATTACCAAAACGCATCAGGCTGTGCTGACAAAATTGTCGTCTGTAACAAAAGCAAAAGGACTAGAAATTTATATACAAATAATAAATTTAAAAAAATCTGTAGCCAATACTGCAGTGGGGTTATGGATGGATGGAAAACCCACACTGGCCCTTTATATGATGGGTGAGGCATGTAAGGCAGATCCGGCCAATGCGCTTAACTTAAACAACTATGCAGCTTTTTTAACCATGTGTGGCGCCGAACAGGTTGCGCTGCCTATCCTGAATAATCTAAATAAACTTTATCCAAAAAATAGCAGCATACTCAATAACCTTACACAGGCCTGGCTGGGCTTAGGCGATATTGAAAGAGCCGGCAAATATGCCGACAGCACCATCCGCATTTATGCTTATCATCCGCAGGCAAATATGGCTAAATGCTTAATTGAAGAAAGCAAGGGCAATATTCCTGCAGCCATTGAAGCAGCAAAAAAAAGTATTAGCAAAGCATATAGCAACGAAAAAGAAAACAAACTAAAAAAGCTGGGATACGATATAAAAGCTAATGATATTAATTGGGACAGGCCCATGCCGCAAGATGCATTGGGTTTGGGAAAATTTACCTGGCCCGAATTTCCCCTGGATGTGGAGCAAAATAAACCGTTGGAAAAAGAATGGGAAATTTTTAAAAATGAATGTCAACAAAAAATAGCGGAATTAAAAATTAAAGAGCAAAAAATTGAGGCGGAGTACGCAACTATATCCAACCAACGTATGCAGCGTTTACTCAAAGCAGGTCAAAGTGGCCAGTATGTACAACCAATACCCGGCTATGCAGCAAAGGCAATAAAAAAATTGGGGCCCGGTGTAAATGATGTAAACGGTAATATGTCGTTTGTATTTGCCAACGAACTGGCGCAGGTAGTAAAGGCATTGACTGCGGTGGCAGAATATGAAACAGTATTGAGTGAGAAACAAAAATTGCTAGATGAAAAATATGAAGACCAGGTTGGCGAGGGCAGGCCAAATCCCCTTGAAGCTATTTGCAAAGATGAAAATGCTATCCGTACCGAATTTTTACTAAATGCTAATGGCAAATTGCAAAGTGCATACCGGAGTTATTTAAATTATGTACGGCGCAGAAGCAGCGATCTTTTATATTACTATCAATACACCTTATGGCCCGAACAGTTTGAACTGGCAAAGGTTAACGCACAAATAGCCTGGCTAACTCAAATAAAAGATCAGCGGGTATTTTTTAAAGATAAAAGCAGTTGGTGCAAGGATACGCCCAAACCCCCAAAACAGGGGCAGCTACAAAATTTTGATGATGTGCATTGCGACTATGTGAGTACCATGAACCTGGGTATTTATAAAATTACATCAAGCTGCAGCAATTTAACCGGCGAATTTGATTTTGGCGGTGTTGAAATTAATATAACAGACAATGTGGAAACAGGCCGATATTCCGGTTCTGCTATGATAGGCGCCGGCAAAGGTTTTGAAGGGCCTGCAGGCGCCGAAATGGAAGCTTCCTTTAAGGCGCTGGTTGAATGGGATAATACCGGTATTACAGATGTGGGAGCTATTGCCGGGGTAGATGCTAATGTGCATGGCGTAACCGTTGCCGGGGCAGATGTAAAAGTAACTGTTAACAGCGGCGTGAGTACTACAGGTAAAGGACTATTGCAGGGAATTAAATAAATTCAACAAATGAAATACTCAACACTTGTAACGCTATTACTGTTTTCCTTATATTCTTTTTCGCAGGATTGCACAAAAGAATTACTGGCTCAAAAACCCGGCATATGGAAAGCTGGAATGCAAGGGTCAATTGTAAATGTAAAGCCCGCGGATTTATTAAAAGAAAAAGCGGCTATTGCAAGTATTCACAAAATGATTACTGCAAAATATAAACCAACCGGATGCCAGGTAACTTACGGCTCAGTGTATGGAAAGGGATTAAATGATGCCAGTAATTGGATAGCGGATCCCTATTACTATTCAATGTATATCCTCCGGTATTTATGCGATGAGCAGAGTAAAGACAAATCAAAATATTATGTGGATGCTGCAACACCCACTACGGTAAATATTTCAGCAAATGCTATATACTGGTTGAATAGCCTCTACGCTGCTAACCTTGCGACTGATGATTTCAGAGAGTATTTAAAGTTGACAAAACGACCCGTAAAAAAAGAGGGGTATTATTTTATGGGTGAGGAAAAAGTAGATTACAATGAACCGATTTTTGAATACCGTTGGTTAATCACGTACAACGACACGCTGCCGTTTTCCTATATCAGCCGCAAAGAATATTTACTAATTCAAAAGAAGCGCCTGGAAAAAGAGATGCAGGAAAGCCCGGGCGAAAAAGCATATCTGGATCAGTTCGTTAAAAATATAAATGCCTACCTGTCAAAATCCGAATCTTTCTTAAGTGAGCCTGCCATTTGTATGTGGAATGAAGAAGAGCGATTTGAAAAATTTGTAGATGAAGGCACTAAGGGTTCATTTATTGCAGTAAAGCCAAATCCTGCCTATTTTAGAAAAAACCTGTCCCTGTCATCTCCCCAGTTTTTTACTGTAGTGTATAAAATTTCAAAAAACGATCCGGTATTTGAAAAAAATATAGAAGCAATAAAGAAAGCGGTTGATTTTGCAGTATTAAAAAATATGCTGGGGAAATAATAGGCTACCTGTAAAAACATAATAAAATGAATAAACTACTTATCATCGTATTTGCTGCGATTACATTCAATGCTAAAGCACAGCCGGTGTATGTGGAGCGTATTGGCTTTAAGCTTGAAAGTATTGCCGATATAGATATTGGCTGGATGGAAATTCGCAAACACAATATGCCTCCAAAAGGCAAGCAACTTGGCAATAGAATTTATAGTGCAAAGCAAATTGGAAATTGCGAGCAGTTTGTAGAGTGGATGCAGCAATCGTACATACCCAGGGGTTGCCTGGGTAATGCCACTTATCATCAAAACTATATTCCAGCATATAGTGGAACAAATAGCCAACTGGGCAATGCAATAAATACACATGCCAATGCCCTGCCACTTATGTATGGTGCGCAGACTAAAATTCACATGTTTTTAAAAAAAGATGCACAGGGAAAATTTGTACCGCAAACCGGCCACGGCGATTTTTGGTTTATTGAGGCTAATCAACTCGGGCAAATCAGCAAACCCGTTTCTTTTATTTCAAGCACCGAAGAGTATTATTTTTTACTGCCGGATTTCAGGAATAATTTAAAAGGATATAATGATGCTGATAGGGCCCGAAGCGATTTACTGGGTTTTGATAACCACAAAAACATTGCTAAGTATCAGCATTTTTTTATACCAGGATCGCAATATGTTGTTATAATGACCAAAGACAATAAAGAGCTTCCTTTTGAAAAAATAACAATCGGCGAATTTTTTACAGAAGCTGAAAAGAAGTTTCCTGTCTGGCAAAAAATTGTTCCGGTATCAGCAGAAAATTATTTAAAAGCCCAAAAGAATCTTGCCCGGCTAAAGGAAAAATATAAACCAAAATGGAATGACCACGCTGAGTTGAGATTTGAGGGCCCGGATATTTCGCTTCAGTATTTTGTAAACGCAACCGAAGGGTACGATGATTTATTTGATAAAAAGGAAACGCAGACTACGTTTGCCATTTTAAAAGTTAACCAGACAGCGCTTGAGCTATGCAAAAAAGACCAGCCTCAATGGCTTGTTATCAGGTGGACCTGGGGAATGGAGAACCAGCCCTATTTCCTGCACTTTCACGAATCAATACTGAATAATTTCAATTTTGATTATACCTATAACTATTTTTTTGACCCGGAAAAAATTAAAGGGCAGCCGTACAAACCCCTGCGATCTCCATCATTTAAAGAAGCGATAGTAATTGCGGAAGCTTCGGAAGTAAGTAAGAAAATCACCACCGATAAAAACTTTTTTTTCTTTGAAGATTTTTCAACAACAAGTATTGGGAAAAAGCCTATTGGCTGGGAAGCAAAATTTGCCAATGGTGGAACCACAGCCATGGTAAGCAAGCCAGACGGATTGGATGGAAATTGGGTGGCATTGAGAGGGCACAAAATAAATGCAACCATTCTAAAAAAACCTTTGCCTCAAAACTTTACATTGAGTTACGACCTGGTGGCTTCACAAAATTTTACCTGGGGCGCCAAAGGTTTAACCATGCTATTATCAAAAGAAACTTCAGCCGGTAATGCAGAATCATTTATTAAATTAAAACTTCGTCCCGGATTTGATGGCAGTGATGGAGAAGCCGAGTTGGAAACAAAATTTACAGCCCCGCCGGGCTATTTAACCGGCTCTAAATGGTTTGTTGCCAAAGGCTTTTCCAACAATAAAAGAAATAATCGCATCAGCATAACTATAAAAAAGAACGGAGAAATGCTACAGGTTTTTATTGATAAAACTAAGATTGTTGAATATGGAAAAGCAATACCTGATGCTCACTTGTTTAATGCGCTATCCTTTGATTGTACTGGCAACAGTGCAGAAAACGATACTTATTTTATCAGCAATATCAAAATCACAAAAGACTAAAATTCCTTGTTTTACAGGATAGCATCTAACTATTATGGGTACTATTTTTACTTCAGAAAAATAAAACCATGAAGAAAGTATTTTTGTTCTTTGCTTATTGTACTGTTGCTATAATATCCCATGCACAAAAGGAAAATTTTGACATGGCAACTTATAATGTACCCGCCGGCTGGAAAAAAATAAGGTCGGCAGATGCCCTACAGTTTTCAAAAGAAGATGAGGCCTCCGGTGCCTACTGCTTAATAACTCTGTATAAATCGGTACCAGGTACTGCCAATGCCAAAGAAAATTTTGACATGGCCTGGGCATCATTGGTAAAAGAAATGGTAACGGTGAGCGCAGCGCCGGAAATGCAACCGCCCGCTTTAGAAAACGGCTGGGAAGCACAAAGCGGCTATGCACCCTTTGAAGCGGATGGCAATAAAGGCTTAGCGATATTGGTAACCTCCAGCGGCTTTGATAAAATGGTGAACCTGATGATACTCACCAATACGGATGTGTATGAAAAAGAAATGACCGCCTTTATTGAATCCATTACATTGAAAAAATTAACCGCTACAACAACACAACAGCAACCAAAAGAAACAAATACAACATCTATAACAGCAGTATCCAATGCAAAAAATGATGGTTACGCATTTAACACTACAAACTTTGATGATGGCTGGAAGGCTGTAGTAAAAGAAGATTGGGTAGAAGTAACCAAAGGAGAAATAAAAGTGTTGCTGCATTATCCTAAAGAAGGCACCATTTTCCCTGCCGATCCGGAGCCACTTACCAATGCGGCCTGGAATATACTGGTAGTGCCCCGCTACTCCAGCCTTAAAGATTACCGCACAGCCTACATAAGCACCTACAACAGGCCTTATCTTGGTTTTAGCAATGCAACAAACAATGAGGATGGTAAAGGAGTTTTTGTTGTGCTGTTTAGGCAAGGCGAAAGCGGATGGATTGAATTTATATGTCCAAATAAGAATACATTTATTCAAAATTTTATGTTTGACCCCTACACTATTAAATGGGATAGTGAAACTGACCTTATGAACTCTCTTTCGGCTATGAAATTCCGCAACAAATTTGCTATTGCAACTGCTGATTTCAAAGGCAAATGGACAAATGATTTTACCGGTGTGCAACAGCTTTATCATGTTTATACCGGCAACTATGCAGGTATGAATATTCATCAGTCAAATCAACTATTTCATTTTGGCGCCGGCAATACATACAAATGGAAACTGATGGTGGTAAGCGGCATGGTAGGCAATACCAAGTATCAGCAGGTAGAATCGGCAGGAACATTTACCGTTATCAACAACTGGCAAATCAGGTTTTCAAAAATGGAGAATAAAACAAAAACCTATCATGCATACTGGTCGTGCATCAAAGGTGCCAGATTGCTGAACCTGCTTGATGCGGAATACCCCGGTTCCGGAATGTATGATGTATTTGGAATGTCAAAATAATTAACGGGAACTAAAAATATTTCTTCTCACAAGAAACTTTATCATCGTTTTGCAACCCCTTCCAGTTTAAGTTCCATAAGGTCACCCCGGTAATTCCTTGAGTAATCCATTTTCATGATTCATGAAGATGGATTTTTTATTGGAGTGATGATCTACTATACTATTTTGCAAGATACAGGGTATTTTTTTCAGGTAGGGGTAAGACAATTTTATCAGTTTCCATTAACTGTTACTTTGTTTTGATAAAGTTATCAGGCCTGTTTTCGCTTTTATGTGTTGGCTATGCAATTAGAGATAATAGAGGCATTGGCCGTAAGCATTCCAAAAATATCCAGGTTTTTCCAGCAGGCTGTGAACTGGCTTTTATTTTAACGGGCAGGTAATGATTTTTTTCATTACCAAAACTTCTTTCCAATGCAGTGCCTCTTACTACCTTCAAAACGCTGCGTATTGCTTTTTCTGATGCGTTAATTTCCCATCATATCTTTTCGCTACAAAACCGGTGGCTGTACCAAGTTTGCTGCAATGCCTTCTGTTTTCATTAGTAGCATAAATAGCATCGCCCCCAGCTGACTTAATTTACCAAAATGTTTTTGATGGAAGACTACCGTTTGTTTCAGCCCGGCCCCTTCATTAATGGCTTCGTAACTGAGATGTTCTAAGAAACTGATACCGCTAACTGCACCTTATGTACTTTGTTACCATACCTGCCTGCCGGCAGGCAAGCCCAACCGGCTTAATTTCTTTGCCTCTTATAATGGGACGGATGTAGAGTTTGCTGATGGATACAATGTGATGCAATATTTTTTCAGCGTTGCCTGCAGCGCTGCTATGTTAAAATGATTTCCCAGATTGCTTCGCCGCCAGCTTACTAAATTCTTTTCTTTAATTTTTCGAAACCCCAATCGAACTCCACAGAAGTATTGCATACACCAATCCGTATTGAGCCGCTTAATCGACAACCCATCACTTAAACCCAGGTAATGTTTCAATATCATTAATGCTATACCACCTTCCAAGTTTAAAAAGGTTTACGACCACGACCACTTCTTTCATAAGCCGGTGATGGAATTTTTGCAGCAAATAATTTAAAGGGAATACTTTGCTGCAGCTGGCCCAAATTGGTGGATAAATACAGGGTGTTGAATAATTCCTGTTTACGGGAATAAAGGATTGTAATACATTTAAACAGAGTTTTTGCTGCCCCGCTTTGTACATTTTTTGTGCCAATGTGGGTTTTTTTTCTGTTCACATCTTACAATCCTTTGTGGGTAATTGCTTTTATTTTTCGGAAAGACCCTGATATTGAAGAAAATTTAAGATACCCGGCATTTTTTAAACATAACTTTTATAGCCCCAAATAAATAAGTGAATCAGAAGATCATTCTTTTTCCCTGTACCGGAATAATGATCTTCAGTTGCAACGGATTATTCTTTTTCAATTCTTTTTTAATTACCGGTTCATTATTTCCCGAAGGTTTTATATGAGTGATCACAACCGGTAAACCTTTCAAAGCCACTTTGCCCGTATAGCTGCTTAATACTTCCATTTCCTTCATCAGCCATTTGGGAGTCAGGTGGCCAAAGAGTTTGGAATCCGGCTGACTGTCAGGAAAAGAAACCTCAATGAACAACGCTTTAAGTTTCGAATCTTTAATAATGGGAGAAACATATTTCCAGAGTTCTTCCAGTTTTGTTGACTTTTCAACCGGGTCAGCTCCGGTATCCCCGAGGTAAAGCAGGTACTCATCATTATACCTGACCAGGAAAGCGGTACTTTGATACGGGTTTACATGACTGAGCGGAAAAGCTGTTATATACATCTCCGTATTGTCTGCAGAAATTTCTTTTCCTTCACTTAATTCAACGTAATGATATTTATCTAAAGTTGGTTTTTCTCCCCGGTCAGCAAAATTTGCCCAGGCATCCCAGGTGAAATAGTGATCCTTCAAAATGTCTATGGTCTGCGGAAGCGCATAAATATTCTTGCTTGTATCATCCGGTGAATTGATCACCATTCCGGCCAGGTGATCCAGATGCCCGTGTGAAATGAAATAACCTTTTATGTTTTCTTTCAATACGGATAACACCGGCTTATGAAAGACACCACGTTCCTTTGCCTTGCGGATACCTGAATACAAAGTTCCTGCATCCAGGCATATATATTTATCCGAACCTGCCGGGGCAACCATGTAAGAGGATAAATTACTTTCATCAAGTCCTCCCTTTACGCCGAGCGGCACCACCTGGAAGGTTTTTTGCTGAGCAGAAAGGTTTGTGATAAAAAAAAGAAAAAACAGGATCAGAACATTCACTTTTTTCATGCGGCTTGATTTTCTTAAAAGGATCTGTGATAAACTATAAAAATATTTTTACTTATCCTGCCGGATCAAATGCTTGTCGAATCCAGAGCGTATCAAAACATTAAAAGCATCTGTGACTGCATCCGGTACTTCCTGCGGAATCTGGAATCCTTTTGCGGGATATTCAATGATCCGCTGAAGATCTCCCACCATGATGTTGATCACTCTTTCCACCGGTATCTCCTGCGAAGGATAATCTTCAAAACTGATCTGCGGAGAAGTAACTGAAAAACCTTTTCCCGGCCATTGCTTTTTAAAAGTGGCAAATGTCCGCCGCTCCATATAAGGTTTTTGTACCAGAATGAAACTTTGCGGGTCCATACCTTTCGAAGCAAGCAGGTCACGGGTAAAACGAATATTTTCCCCGGTATTGGCAGACCGGTTTTCTATCAGGATATTTTCTTCCGGTACACCAAGACTGACAGCTCTTTTTGCAAACAGGTCTGCTTCTTTTTCTTTCCAAAGCTCTTTGGTAAGATTGCCCAACCCGCCTGACATGATGACCAGGGGCGCCATATTCTGATGAAATAATTCAGCCGCCCTGTCTGCTACACGAAGATCATGGCTTCCCAATGCTAGGATACATTCAGCTGGTTGGAGTGGCTGGTGCATCAGGTGATAATTCCATAAGATCTTTGCAGCCAAAAAAATTTCTTTTTCCATCCGGATAAAGATAGGCAATAGAATAAGATTTGCAGTTAGGCCTCTTACACAGAAAAATCAAATGTAGCCGGGGGTAAAATCAGGCTGATAAAAAATTACTGTATATTACATATTTAAGAAAACACTTGTTGCCATGGGAACATCGAGAAGAAATTTTGCCAAAAATATTCTTGCGGCCTCTGCCGCTTTTAGTTTACAGTCATTCGCTAATGCAGGCGTGGAAAAGAAAAAGAATTCAAAAAAGAAAATTGTTTGTTTAGGAGGTCATCCCGATGATCCCGAATGCGGCTGCGGAGGTACGCTGGCAAAACTGGTATCACAGGGACATGAAGTCACTGTCATCTATCTCACCCGTGGCGAAGCAGGTATTGAAGGTAAGTCGCATGATGAAGCTGCTGCTATCCGGACAAAAGAATCGGTTGCGGCCTGCAGGGTTTTAAATGCAAGGCCTGTATTTGCAGGACAAATAGATGGAGAAAGTGTAGTGAATAATGAATGGATAAATAAAGTCAAATCACTTATAACCGATGAGAAGCCTGATATTGTTTTTGCACACTGGCCTATTGATACCCATAAGGATCATCAATGTGCCAGCATACTGACCATACAGGCGTGGGTTCGCAGCGGGCGGAATTTTGCGTTATATTTTTTTGAGACCTGCTCAGGTTCCCAAACCACCGGGTTCAAACCAACAGATTACGTGGATATCAGTGCAACACAGGAACAGAAACGCAAAGCCGTTTTTTGCCATGAAAGCCAGAATCCTCCGGGCCTTTATGCTTCCTCAGGTTGTAATCATGCCACGATGGAAAAGTTCAGGGGCATTGAAATAAATGTGGCTGCAGCGGAAGCTTTTGTAAGAATAGGGAATGAATATATATAAGTTTCTCCGCTGGTGCAAAAAGTGATTAACCGGGAAATCAGGTTCAGGTTGTTTTTTTATTAACAACAGGTGAAAGGGGTAAAACCCGGTTGATTAACCGGAATCAAATTTGAAATCAGGGAAGTTATTGAATACGCAAAATATCCCGGATTCATTTTTTGAAAAAATTACCTGATATACTTTTTCAGCGTCTCTGCGTATTTTAGTGAGTTGGTGGTATTGAGATTGGTAAGTGCTGCGATCATCTGTTGCAGATTCACCTGGTCATTTTTATAGTAATAGCAAAAGCCGGCATAATAGCGGGAGAGTTCATCTTTTGCATCCTTATTCATCATCTGGCGAAATATTTCCAATGCATCATCATAGCGGTTCAGTTTATAATAAGCATAACCCAATTCCGTTTTTGCCTGGCCGTAATCCGGGTCAAGCGCCAGCGCTTTCTGCAAAGGATCTACTGCATCAGTATATTTTTCCTGGTCATTATAGCACCAGCCTAATTTGTAATATGCCGATTTATTGTTTCTCTGCAGTTGAACTCCTTTTTTAAAATAGACAATGGCTGAATCATAATTTTTCAAATTGTCGTAATAAACATCTGCAATGCCCAATATGGGGTGATAATCTGTTTCTCCGTCAAGCATCATTGAAGTGCGGTAACTGGCGATGGCTTCAGCATTCATTTTAAGTTCATAGTAAGCAAAACCCAGTTCGGAAAAAGCGGTTGGGTAGGTATTATCAATGGCCACACTGTTTTTCAACGATTCGACTGCTTCATTGTATCTTCCTGTTTCATTTTCGCACCATCCTTTATTGTAATAAAAGGTAGCGTCCTGGATATCTTCTGCCAGAGAGGTATATTTATTAAAATCCGCAAGCGCTTTTCCGTAATCTTTTTTCAGAAAATAACAATTGCCTCTTTCTTTGTAAGCAAGACTAAATTCACCGTCCAGTTGAATAGCATTGTTAAAACGGGCCAAAGCTTCATCATACTTTTTAATACCCTTATAAGCGTAGCCCATTTCGAAGTTTGTGCTGGCATTATCTTTTGTTCCGGCTGATTCTTCCTTTTTCAATGCATCCAGTGCATCATTGAATTGTTCCAGTTCGTTGTAACACCATCCCAGCTGGTGCCAGGCTTCACCATAAGAGGGCATTAGTGTAACCGCTTTTTTAAAAGCATCAGCCGCTTCTTTGTATTTGTGATTTGTCTTCAGCGTGGTTCCTTTATCAAACCAATCTTTGGGAGTTGTTTGTGCCGTGCAATAAATAAAAGAAAGACAAACCAGGCATAGAGTGAACAGGTACTTTTTCATAACCGGAGTTTTATATTTTAAAATTACTTAATCTGACTGAATCTGAAATACCGGGCAGCAGGTATCTGCCCGGAGCGATTTTTATACCGGGCACATTAAATAATTGTATTGTAACTTCGCCCTAAATCAACGAAGTGGGAAAGGTACTTTTATTTCTAAGCTTTTTTTTGATTTTTATTATAGCCGCCCCGCAATTTGCAGGGGCGCAATGTTCTATCTGTACTAAAACAGCCCAGCAGTTAGGTGAGAAACCCGCCCAGGGACTCAACGAAGGGATCCTTTACCTGTTATTTGTTCCTCTTGCTATCAGTGGATATATCGGTTATCGCTGGTGGAAAAGTAATAATCCGGTTTGATTTATATAAGCGGGAAATCATTATGTTTTTTATTTCATAACTTAAGCGCTTCAAAACAAGTGCTTATGAAAAATTTATTTTTACTGTTTGTCATAGTGCCATTTTTTCTTGCAGCTTATAGCCAGCCCGCAGGCAAGCAAGGCCTTCCATCCATTGAAGACAAGACCAAGGACCTGAAAAAGTATGAAGGCTTCTTCAATTTTTATTGGGACCAGAGTTCAGGTAAAATATTTTTCGAAGTGAATCGCCTGGATACGGAAATTTTATACCAGGTATCATTACCGGGAGGATTAGGCTCTAATGATATTGGATTAGACAGGGGCTTGCAAGGCCAGGGGCGCATAGTAAAATTTGTAAAAGCCGGTCTGAAAATTTTACTGGTTCAGCCTAATTACGGTTTCAGGGCGGTTACAAGTGATGAGAATGAAAAAAGAGCTGTGGAAGAGTCATTTGCCGAATCAATATTGTGGGGCTTCCCATTGGAGGCAGTATCAAATGATCATTATCTTGTGGATGCTACCGAGTTCCTGCTGCGTGATGTAATGCAGGTGGCTAACAGGCTGCGGCAAAATAAGCAGGGAAATTTTTCTGTTGATAAAAGCCGTTCTGCGCTCTATCTCCCTTATTCACGGAATTTTCCTTTAAATACCGAACTTGAAACTACCATCACGTTTGTAAATACCGATGGCACAGCTGGCCGGCTTGTTCAATCAGTCGCTCCTTCGGCAGATGCTATTACCTTACGTATGCATCATTCTTTTGTGCAGTTGCCGGATAATGATTACCAGCCAAGAGTTTTTGATCCCCGTTCCGGGTATTTCGATATTTCATACATGGATTATGCCACGCCGGTGTCAGAGCCGATCAATAAATATTTTATTGCCCGTCATCGCCTGAAGAAAAAAGATCCTTCTGCTGCAATGAGTGAACCGGTGAAGCCCATCGTTTACTATCTGGATAATGGTACACCGGAACCGATCCGTAGCGCACTGCTTGAAGGGGCATCATGGTGGAACCAGGCCTTTGAAGCTGCAGGGTATAAAAATGCATTCCAGGTAAAAATATTACCGGACGATGCCGATCCTATGGATATCCGCTACAACATGATCAATTGGGTGCATCGCTCTACAAGAGGATGGAGCTATGGCGCTGCCGTTGTTGATCCGAGAACAGGAGAAATTATCAAAGGGAATGTTTCATTGGGTTCCCTTCGGGTACGACAGGATTATTTAATTGCAGAAGGTTTGCTGGCTCCTTACGGCAAAGGAATACCCGGGGATGATAAAATGTTGAAAATGGCATTAGCCCGGTTAAGACAATTGGCTGCCCATGAGCTGGGGCACACACTTGGACTGCAGCATAATTATATAGCCAGCGCAGATGGTAAAGCCAGCGTGATGGATTACCCGCCGCCTTCTGTTCAGGTAAAAAAGGGAGAACTCAATCTTGATGATGCTTATGGCACTAAGATAGGTGAGTGGGATAAAGTTTCCATTGCCTGGGGTTACCAGGATTTTCCGAAAGGCACCGATGAAAAAGCCGCATTGAATAAGATACTGAATGATGCACAGAAAAAGCACCTGGAATTTCTTTCTGATCAGGATGCAAGGCCGGCCGGCAGCATTCACCCACAAACACATCTCTGGGATCTTGGTTCCAATGCTGTAGATGAATTAAAAAATGTAATGAAGATCCGTGAAAGAGCTTTGGCACAGTTTGGTGAAAATAATATCCGCCCCGGCACGCCGATGGCCATGCTGGAAGATGTGTTGGTGCCGGTTTATCTTTTCCACCGTTATCAACTGGAAGCAGCAACAAAAACAGTGGGCGGTATGTATTACACCTATACGCTAAGAGGAGATGGAAGAATTGCCACTCAGCCTGTAAGCAAACAGGACCAGTTGAATGCGCTGAATGCGATCATAGATTGTATAGATCCGAAAGTACTGGTGCTTCCTGACAAAATCGTAAAGATCATTCCGCCGAGGCCTTCGGGCTACAGGCCTTCACAGGAATTGTTCAGAAAAAGAACAGGCCTGGCATTTGATGCTTTATCTCCTGCTGAGACAGCAGCAGATTTTCCACTTTCATTTTTATTTAATCCGCAAAGGCTGAACAGGATGGTACAGTACGAAGCTGAGAATGGCGGATTAGGGGTGGAAGAAATGATAAACACTCTTGTTGATAAGACCTGGAAAGCACCGAGGCGAAGCGGCATGGAAGGGTTGATACAGATGCAGACAGAACAGGTATTGCTGACTTATCTTCTTTCTTCCGGTATTGATAGCAACAATTCATTTCTTGTTCAGTCTGTTGTTCAAAAAGCAGCGAGTGATCTTAAATCATTTATTGAAACGCAGCTTAAAAGCGTCAGCAACAGTCAGTACAAAGCGCATTTGATGCTGGCACTGGAGAGAATGAAAGCGCCGGAAAAAGCTACGCCAACCGTTCATGAAGAAATGCCGCCCGGAGCGCCTATCGGTTGTGACTGGGATGATTATGTTAATTGATCCGCAAAGCGGTACACTTCATAAGAGGAAAAGCTTATAAATTAAAATTGAGAAACAAATCTATAAAGGTTAAAGTTGTTCTGGAGGGACAATTGCTCGATCTCTTTTTTTAGTTGATCACGATTTACATCTTTCATTCTTTTCTGCCGGATCAGCATGTAGGCTTTTTCGGCAAGCAGGTGGAATTTTTTCTCTGAAGAATGTGTTTTTTGTAATTCGTGCATGATGTTTTCATATAATCCTTTGACAGTTTCTTTTTGAGTAGCAATTGTTTTTACAACCGGTATTTCGTGATAATGAGAGTGAAATGCGGGAGCCAACATCATCTGTAAATATTTTACAAAAAGGTCTGCATCGGGGCGGTCGCCTTTGTTCACTACAAAAATATCAGCGATTTCCATCAGGCCGGCTTTCATCGTTTGCACTTCATCACCTGCCTCAGGCACCACCACAACAATGGTCACATCTGCCAGCCCTGCAATTTCCACTTCACTTTGACCTACCCCGACTGTTTCGATAATAATGTAGTCAAACCCTGAAGCTTTCAGCAGATCGGTGATCTCGATGGTTTTTGGATGCAAGCCTCCTAACGAACCTCTTGTGGCCAGCGAGCGGATGAAAACATCCGGGTGTGTGTACCATTCATTCATTCGGATACGATCGCCAAGTACTGCGCCATGGTTAAAAGGAGAAGAAGGATCCACGCATAGTACTGCAACTTTCTTTTTATTCTCTGTCATATAACCGATCAGTGCATTTGTCAGGGTACTCTTGCCGGAACCGGGAGGGCCGGTGATTCCGATGGTCTTTGTGTTGAAAGAAGGAAGATTCTGGAGCAGGAGTTGATAATCAGGCCGCTCGTTTTCAACCAATGAAATACTGCGGGCCAGGGCTTTTTTATCACCTGATCTTAATTGCTTCAGTAAGTCCTGCCACATGAAAAACTAATTGTATGTTTACAAATGTATGAGGATTATTCTTCAGAATGAGAGGAGCAACCATACCATTTTTATGGCTGTGATCGTCCTGATGACAAGTCTTTTTATTTCACGGGCATTTTTATCAATAAGCCTCATTCTTTTTTCAGCGTTGACGATTCTTCATAAGAATGGCCCGGCTCAATTAAAAAAAACTCTTAAGGATCCTTTCCTGGTAAGTATAAGCCTGTTCTTTCTTATTCCTTTCATATCAGGCCTCTGGAGTGTGGATTGGAAGGAGTGGCTAAGTGTTATTAAGAACAAACTGCCCTTCCTGTTTCTTCCTGTTGCTTTTGCAGGCAGCTGGCAATTGAGTGAAAAACAATGGAAAACCATCGCTTACCTTTTCTTAGCACTGGTACTGATCAGTTGCTTCAGAAGCCTTTGGCTTTATTTTATGGACATCAGGGCGATCAATGAAAGTTATTTAAGAGCCAAAACTATCCCGACCATATTAGATGATGATCATGTCAGGTTCAGCTGGCTTGTAAGCATTGCCATTCTGGTGAATTCATTATTGGTTTATATTTCAAAAAGTGTAAAAAGAAAAGTACTGTTATTTTTCCCGTTAATACTGATGGTCGTTTACCTGCATTTATTGGCAGTACGGACAGGACTGGTGTCGATGTATTTCTTTTTCTTTTGCTTTTTTTTCTTTTTGTTACTAAAACAAAAAAAATATTCATTTTTTCTTGCCTCAGGAATTGTCCTGATTGGTGCGGTAAGCTGGTGGTCGTTCCCGACACTCAGGAATAAAATAAAATATGTCCGGTACGATTTTTCTTTTGTAAAAAGCGGTGGCGTACCCGGCACCAGCGATGCCAACCGCCTTATTTCCCTGGATGCCGGCTGGTATATATTGCAAAATAATCCTTTTGGTGTCGGTGCAGGGGATTTCCGGAATGAAGTAAATAAGTGGTACGAAAAGAATATTCCCGGTATAAAAGAACCTGATATAATTTTCCCCAGCAGTGAATGGGCCGTTTATGGCGATATGGCCGGATGGCCTGCAGTTTTATTATTTACTTTTGCCATTGGCTTCCCTTTATTTGTCCGGAAGATCAGGTATCGCTTTTTTTGGAGTATGCTGGTATCAATTTTGATAATTGGGTGCCTGGCAGAGACTACACTGGAAGTTCAGTTTGGAATTTTTATTTATTGTTTTACTATTTTGTGGATGTGGAAATGGTTTCAGTTTCAAAATGAATAGTTTTTAGCCGTGACTAATTTTATTCCCATATTTCCTTTAGGTATCGTGGTTTACCCGGGTGAAAATCTGAATCTCCATATTTTTGAACCGAAGTATAAACAACTGATCCTTGATTGTAATAAGGAGAAAAAAGCATTTGGAATTCCTACGGTGATCGGGAAACGTATGCAGGACTATGGATCGTTGGCGGAGATTACGGAAATAACTCATGTGCATGATAACGGGGAAATGGATATTAAAACGACAGGTTCGGAAGTGTTTCGTGTCCTGGAGCTGATCAAAAAGGTACCGGATAAACTGTATACCGGCGCTATTGTACATTACCCGGAAAATTACAGGCAGGGGAGTTCTGATATCATGCGGCAGGTGCTCAGCGGCATCAGGGAACTCCATAAATTTTTAAAAGTAAATAAGGATTTTGAAAAAGCAGATATTGAAATCAGCACTTATGATGTAGCGCACCATGTAGGCTTTTCATTGATGGAAGAATATGAATTGCTCAGCCTGATGCACGAACGCCAGCGGCAGGAATACCTCAGGCGTCATCTGGCAAAAGTGATTCCGCTTTTGTCTGAACTGGAACAATTAAAAGAAAAAATCAAATTGAACGGTCATTTTAAAAACCTGGAAGGTTTTGATATCTGAACCAAAACATATAGTAATAATTTTTTCATGCCTGTAACACTTTGCATTGACTTTGGAAATACCAGAAAAAAAGCAGCCGTTTTTAATGATTCGGAGTTAAAGGAAACGGCGGTGATCCGGGAGGCTACGGTTGAAAATATCCGGGCATTGATTGAAAAATTTCATCCGCAGAAATCTATTTTATCTTCCGTTGTTGATCACGATTCTGCCATTGAAGAATTTTTATCTGCACAAACACTTTTCCATAAATTAAATCATCTTTCCAGATTACCATTCACCACTCCGGTGGGCAAGCCGGCAACGATCGGTGCAGACCGTTTGGCTTTGGCGGCTGCGGCAGTAAAGTTTTACCCCCAAAAAAATAACCTGGTGATCAGCCTCGGTACCTGTGTCACGTATAATTTTATCAATAAGTATCACGAGTTCCTGGGTGGCGGCATATCTCCTGGTATGGAAATGCGCCTGAGATCAATGAATCAATTCACGGCAAAACTTCCGCTTATTGCATCCGATAGCAATGTCCCCCTGATCGGTTATGACACACGGACCAACATCCTCAGCGGCACCATACTCGGAATGGCAAAAGAGATTGATGGCATTATCAGTTTATATAAGGATAAGTTCAGGAACTTTAACGTGCTTTTAACCGGTGGTGATTTAGTGTATTTGGCTCCCCATTTGAAAAGCAAGATATTTGCGAACCCAGAACTAATTTTTAAAGGTCTTTATGCAATTAGTGAAGTCAACAATCCTTGACAGGTTCAAGATGCTTTTTTCCGACTATAAAACGCTTCTTGTTATTTTCTTGATCATTTCAATGACCCGTCCTCAAACAGGGTGGGGGCAGGATAATTCTCCCTATTCCAGGTATGGGATAGGAGACATAGTTCCTTCAACCAATATCAGCAATCGTGGTATGGGCGGTATTGCAGCCGGATATTCCGATCCGCTGTCCATTAATTTTAATAACCCGGCAACCTATGCACTGTTTCAGACAAGGAAAGAAGAAAATTCAAAAAAATTATCATGGGGAAGAGTAATACTTGATCTTGGTGTCAATCTTGAGAGCCGCTCCCTGATGGAAAAAGATATTACGGGTAAGTTCGTTGCTAAAAATGCATTGTTCTCATATTTACAGGTTGGACTTCCCGTCCGCCAAAACCTGGGACTTAGTTTTGGCCTGCGCCCTGTTACCCGTATCAGTTACAAGATCAATAAAGTCGGAATGGTGTATGATCCCAATACACAACTGCCCATTGACAGTGCATTGACGGAATTTACGGGTGATGGAGGAGCTTATCTTGCAACGATGGGTGCGGGGTATAAGCTATTTAAAAATCTCAGCATCGGTTTCAATGGCGGTTATTTGTTCGGGGAAAAAGATTATTCCACAAAAAGAACTTTACTGAGCGATTCGGTCTCTTATCAGCGATCCAACAATGAAACAAAGACTTCTTATGGAAATATTTTTTTCAATGCAGGGCTTCAGTATTATGCTCAACTCGGCAAAAAGATAAGGCTTACTTTAGGTGTATATGGTAACTGGCAACAGCGGCTTAATGCTACAAGGGATTTTGTTGCTGAAACGTTTGTGAGAGACCCGGTGCAGGGTGATATTCGTGTAGACAGCGTTTATGAACAAAAAGGTGTTATAGGTAAAATCATTTATCCTGCTTCGTACGGTATCGGTTTTGTTATGGAAAAGCCATCTGAAGGGAAAAGCAGGGGATGGCAGTTTGGAATGGACCTGGTACAGACTCAGTGGAATAATTACAGGTATTATGGTGAAATAGATTCGGTACAGAACAAGTGGGAACTGAGAATGGGAGGCCAGTTATGGCCGTCATTATCCTCTGCCAGCAAAAGTTACTGGAGTTTTGTTTCTTACCGTGTAGGGCTTTTTATGGGCGCCGATTATATCAGGGTACAAAATAAATTACCCCAATATGGAATTTCATTCGGTCTCGGATTACCCCTTTCTTATACCCGCCAGAATCCCAACCAGGCAACCATGATCAATGTGGCAGCAGAATATATCAAAAGAGGAAATAACAGTAACTTGCTTAAAGAAAATTTATTCAGGCTTTCTGTCGGGTTTGCCCTGAGTGATCTTTGGTTCATCAAGCGGAAGTATGATTAATAAAAGAATTTATTTAGTAAAAATATTTTTCACAGCAGCCATCATCACCGGCTGCTTTTTATTTATAAGCTGCGAGAATGATACTAAGAAGATCAGGGACTGGACTGAAAATAAAACTATGTCAGAAGAAGCCAGAAGTATCGTAAGCTACCTGAGTGATCATGGAGTAATGAAAGCCAAACTTACAGCCTCATACATGCTAAGGGTTTTAACCGATACCGTTTACCTGGAATTTCCTCATTCATTGCATATAGATTTCTTTGACAGCACCGGTAAAATTGATACCCGTATGGATGCTGAATACGGAAAATATTTTGAATCCTTAAACAAAGCTTACCTGAGAGGCAATGTTGTTGTCATAAATATCAAAGGAGATACATTGCTTACACCGGAACTTTGGTGGGATCAGAATACCGCAATGTTTTTTACCGACAGTGTTGCCCAATATCATACAAGTGACAAGCATATAACCGGGGGTAAGGGACTGCGGGCTACACAAGACCTGAAAAGTATCATCTTCAAATATCCAACCGGCCCGGTACTGGTGACAGACTCATTGTATCAGCAATAATCCTGCAGCAAAAAAAGAAACAGCCCCGCTGTCGGCAGGACTGTTTCAATACTTTGAGGTCGAAGCCTTAACCTATGGCGTTTTTCAGGCTAACGGAATCCTTCGGCTCAAGGTAGTTTTTCTTTTTCCTGCCGGAAAATTAGGCTCCGGCAAGGATAGATATTGGATAGAAACGGGCTGTGGTTTTTCAGAGACTTCCTTTACTGTGTTACAGGAAAGAAAGTTGATTGATATGGGTTTTACAGTTGGTTCTTCAGGATCTTGAATTTTTGGTTTTACAGATATTGGATCTGACAGGGTTCCGTACCAATCAACTTAAGCCAAAAATAGTTTTCACATTTCTTTCACCATAGAGCAAATATGCCCGGTTTTCGAACGAAGAAAATCTAAATTTATATTAGTAATCTTACGCAGGATTCATCGCATAAGAACGAAACGATTCATTATCTTCATTTCAAAATTTTCTTATATGTCATTTTTAAATAAAACAGTCCTTATAACAGGTGCCAGCCGGGGTATCGGCAAAGCTATCGGGCTTAGACTTGCACTGGAAGGCGCAAATATTGTCATCGCTGCAAAGTCCATTGAAGAAAATCCAAAACTGGGCGGAACCATTTTCTCTGCAGCAGAAGAAATGGAAAAAGCCGGAGGTAAGGCATTGGCGGTGCAATGTGATATCCGTTTTGAAGATCAGGTTCAAAATGCAGTGGAGAAAGCAACTGAGAAATTCGGAGGCATTGACATGCTGGTGAATAATGCTTCTGCTATTTCATTGACACCAACAGAACAAACCGAACCAAAGCGTTTCGATCTTATGTTCGACATCAATGTGCGGGGAACTTTTTTTGTAACCAAAGCCTGCATTCCTCATTTGAAAAAATCATCAAATGCGCATATACTCACTTTATCTCCGCCGGTAAATATGGATATGAAATGGTTTTCCAAACATCTTGCTTATACACTATCTAAATATAATATGAGCATGATGGCAATGGGATGGGCGGCCGAGTTAAAGAAATACAACATTGCATCCAATGCACTTTGGCCTAAAACCACAATTGATACCGCCGCTGTAAGGAATCTTTTAGGCGGAGAAGCTCTGGCAAAAATGAGCCGTACCCCACAGGTACTGGCGGATGCAGCGCATCACATTTTCAGCAAACCTGCCACGCAATGCACCGGTAATTGCTTTCTTGATGAAGATGTTTTTGCAGCAGAAGGGATCACAGACCTTCGCAAGTATGCTGTTGATCCCGAATCGGGATTATTTAAAGATCTGTTCCTGGATTGACCGGTAAAAACTGAGATCTTAAAAACAGTATCTTTCCGATAAATCGCTTATCAGGAAATCAACACTATCAAATCACAACTACAATTTTTGCAAATGAGAAAACATAATTTTCTGATCCTTTCCTTTTTGACCATGATCACTTCTCCTGCACTTTCACAAAAAGAAATAATAAACAATGCAGAGAAAGCAAAACAGGAAGCCCTCAGTGATATACAGGCTAAATATGATGAGTATAAAAGTATCGCTCTTAAGATTTGGGATTATGCTGAAGTAGGGTATAAAGAAATAAAAAGCTCTGCTCTTCTCCAGGAAACATTGCGGAACAACGGGTTTACTGTAGAAGCGAATGTTGCAGATATTCCCACTGCATTTGTTGCCACTTATGGCAGCGGCAAACCGGTGATCGGGATACTGGCAGAGTTTGATGCACTGCCGGGCTTGTCACAGGAAGTGGCAACAGAACGTAAGCCAATTGCAGGAAAAGATGCAGGACAAGCCTGCGGCCATCATTTGTTCGGAACCGCTTCCGTAGCGGCAGCTATTGAAATAAAAAAACTGATCGCTGAAAAAAAGATACAGGGTACGGTAAAATTATTTGGTTGCCCTGCAGAAGAAGGAGGTAGCGGAAAAGTTTATATGGTGCGTGCCGGTCTGTTCAGCGATGTGGATGTGGTCATTCACTGGCATCCGGGAGATGCCAATTCCATAACCATGACGAGTGCATTGGCCAACATATCCGCAAAATTCCGTTTTTATGGTTTGTCTGCACATGCTTCTGCTGCTCCCGAAAAAGGGCGTTCGGCGCTGGATGCGGTGGAAGCAATGGATTACATGGTGAACATGATGCGGGAACATATACCGCAGGAAGCAAGGATACATTATGTGATTACAAATGGCGGTAAGGCTCCGAACGTGGTGCCTGATTTTGCCGAGGTTTACTATTATGTCCGCCATCCTAAAAAAGAAGATGCAAAAGAAATCTTTGCACGGGTGGTAAAAGCTGCGAACGGCGCTGCCATGGGAACAGAAACAAGAATGGGCTATGAGATCATCGGCGGCACACATGACCTTTTATTGAACAGGTCACTGGCAGATATCATGCAACTAAACCTTGAAAAAACGGGAGGTGTACATTATACTCCGGAAGAAAAAGAATTCGGAAAAAAGATTCAATCCACTTTTAACTATAAAGCCCCTGCAATAGAGACTGCGGCAGAGATACAACCATTAAAAATAGTAATGGATGCAGGCGGAGGCTCTACCGATGTAGGTGATGTAAGTTATGCCGTTCCCACCGTGGGCATGCGTGCAGCCACATGGGTGCCGGGCACACCGGCACATAGCTGGCAGGCTGTTTCCTGTGGCGGAACTGATATCGGGATCAAAGGATTAATAGTGGCTGCCAAAACAATGGCATTGACTGCAATTGATCTGTTTACCAATCCTGAAAACATTGCTAAGGCTAAGGAGGAGTTTAAAAAAATGAAAGGCGATTACAAATATGAACCATTGCTGGGAAACAGAAAGCCGGCATTGAATTACAGGGATTGATCTTTTTCAGAAGAAATAAAAAATAAGATCGTATTTCGCTACTGTATGGAACTTCCTAAGGTCATACAGTAATTGAATCAACAAACCTTAAAACTTTCTTTCTAAAATTTCTCCGGCCGCATCTGGGGGAATAAAAGCACATCCTGTATGGAGGGTTGATTGGTTAGCAACATGCAAATGCGGTCAATACCAAACCCGATGCCTGATGTAGGCGGCATGCCATACTCCAGTGCACGCAGAAAATCATAATCAATGTACATAGCTTCTTCATCGCCACGCTCCATCAGGCGGACCTGCTCTTCAAAACGCTCCCGCTGATCAATCGGATCATTGAGTTCGCTGTATGCATTGGCGATCTCTTTTCCGTTCACGATCAGTTCAAATCTTTCCACCAATCCTTTTTTACTGCGGTGTTTTTTTGTAAGCGGACTCATCTCAACGGGGTAGTCAATGATGAATGTGGGCTGCACATAATGGTCTTCACATTTTTCGCCAAAGATGGCATCTATCAGTTTGCCCTTCCCCATCGTTTTATCCACTTCAATATGCATCTGCCTGCATGCCGAACGAAGGTCTTCCTCACTCATGGTACTGACATCAAAACCCGTATGCTCTCTGATGGAATCATAAATGCTGATCCGTTTGTAAGGAGCTTTGAAAGAAATCGTTTTTGCTGAAGTGGAAGAATCTCCAACCTTTACATCGGTGGAGCCGCAGACATCGAGCGCAGCTTTTTCCAGGAGTTGCTCCGTTATCTCCATCATCCACAGGTAATCTTTGTAAGCAACGTAAAATTCAAGAATGGTGAACTCCGGGTTATGAGTGCGGTCCATCCCTTCATTCCTGAAGTTGCGGCTGAATTCATACACCCAGTCAAAGCCGCCTACGATCAATCTTTTCAGATAAAGTTCATTGGCAATGCGCAAATAAAAAGGAACATCCAGTGCATTGTGATGAGTGATGAACGGCTTGGCAGCAGCTCCGCCCGGAATGGCCTGCAATACCGGTGTATCCACTTCCAACGCTCCTTTTGCATTGAGAAATTCACGCATGGAATTGAACAGCTTTGTTCTTTTCACAAACACTTCTTTCACCGCCGGGTTGATGATCAGGTCGGCATAGCGCTGGCGGTATTTGAATTCAGGATCGGTGACGGCATCAAAGGTTTGTCCTTCTGCTTCCTTCACGACCGGGAGCGGACGCAATGATTTGGTGAGTAAGTTCAGCTCTTTTACATGAACGGATATCTCGCCGGTCTTAGTGACAAAGACAAATCCTTTTATGCCGATGATATCACCGATGTCAATCAATTTTTTCCAGACGATGTCATACAAAGACTTGTCTTCGCCCGGGCAAATATCATCGCGGCGGATGTATAATTGAATACGTCCATGCGAATCCTGTATCACGGCAAAATTGGCTTTGCCCATATCCCGTACACTCATGACGCGGCCAGCCAGGCAGACATCTGCAAATTCTTTTTTCCCTGCCTGACCGTCAGGCAGGTTTTCTTTCGAAAAATTTTCTTTTATATATGCCGAATTGCTGTTCACCGGATACAAGGGCGCCGGATAGGGATCAATACCCATTTTGATCAGTTCTGCCAGTTTCTCCCTGCGCAGCAGTTCCTGCTCTGATAAATGTTGCGTTTGCATTGGTAAAAATTCAAAAGATTTTATTAGTTCATCCTCATGATAAAGCGGTCAAAATTACATGATGCCGGTGGGGAAAACAAAAGCGAAAGACAACCAAATGCAAGCCTGAAGAGCAATGAACATTACAGCTGACCGGAGGTAAGTATTTAAACAGGAAAAGTTGTTTTATCGCCCAAGTTCTTCTTTTACCGCTGAGAAAATAAATTCTCACGTGCATCGTTTATGTACTGCCCAAATAACAGAAAAAGCTCTTAAAAAAGAGTCAAAATCCGGCCATCTTTTGGAACTCTCCATTCTGGCAGGTATTTTGGTGAATTGAAAAAAACAAAACGTATGATGAAAACTATTATTTCTACACTGTTATTTTCCTTTTTTCTTACCACTTCAGTTCAATCGCAGATCAAACTAAAATTGCCCAAGATCCTTTCAAAGGAAAGTTCTTCAGGGGTTACCGAAGCAGAGGCGGGCCAGGGTATCAAAGAAGCATTGACGCAGGGTGTGACCAATGCGGTGCTGAACCTGAATAAGACAGATGGATTTTTCGGAAGCGAGATCTACAAAGTGTTGTTGCCACCCGATGCGGCAAAGATCGAAAGCACTTTGAGGAATATAGGAATGGGAGCCCAGGTGGATAAAGCGATCCTGGCCATCAACCGTGGTGCGGAAGATGCTGTGGGTTATGCCAAGCCGATATTCGTAGATGCCATCAAACAGATGACCGTAACCGATGCACTGAATATTGTGAAAGGGCCCAAAGATGCAGCAACCCAATACTTCAAACAAAAGACCACTCAAAAACTGGTGGAAGCATTTACTCCCTCGGTAAAAAGCTCACTGGAAAAAGTGGATGCCACCAAATATTACGGTGATATTGTAAATACATACAACAAGCTGCCGACAACATTCAACAAAGTAAATCCAGATCTTACTTCTTTTGTAGTGGGCAAAGCAGTGGACGCTTTGTTTGACCAGGTGGCAAAGGAAGAAGCCAATATCAGGGCAAATCCCCTGGCAAGGACCACGGATATACTGAAGAAAGTATTCGGATCGGTGGTGAAGTAGGAAAAACTTTCATTATTCTCAGGCTGACAGCAAAAGTCTCAAAGTAACTCTTACGAAAATTTGCGTGTTTAAACTCTTTACATTCGTATCCTGCTATAATAATACGGAATGTATAAAGTAAATAATAAGGAACACGAAAATTGCCAGGTCAGTCCACAAAGCAAATTTTTCATTGATGCCTGAAGTCTTTTTCAGTGCGTGTTGCAGGCCTGCAATTCCGTAATAAAGACCGCTTGCAAAGGCACTTACCACTCTCCACTCCGGCTTGAATAATGATACAATACCAACGAGCCCGAAACAAATATTAGCAAAACCAAGCTCGCGAAGAATGGGGTAACTGTCCGGGCTGCTAATATGGAAAATTTGTTGCGCCGTAAACTCCGGGTTTTTGATCTGCTTAATTCCTGCTAAAAACAAACGGAGCCCGACGGCTGAAAATATGAACCATTTACCGAAAAGTTCAAATCTCAAAGGGGTGCCTGTGGCTAAATGTTCGGCAATAAAACCGGTTATCGGCACAATAAAAGTCAGAACCGTTACACTGATGATATAAAACCTGTTCGGTTTATTTTTTTCGTTTTTGGAAGTAGTCATTGGTTTTTGCCGGTTCGTTTCCTGTAGTAAGTTTGATGGTAGCATTGCCACAATATCAAAACAAACAAAGCCCGCCAGGTTTGAGATAGTGCGGCAATGGTGAATTGTCAATTTAGTTCTATCCCAAAGATAATTTGAACTGATTAATCTCAGATTTTGGCTTCCGGATGTACTATAGCAAAATTTATTCTGTTTGTTATCGAGTATCCGCTAATCTTCAAATAAAAACGGCGGCCCCGGCGAAATTTCTCACAATTGCAGTTACGTTAATAAACATAAATTGATCATATCGATAAAGAGCTGATTACTTCCTGAGTGAGCCTATAAACTCTCTAAGTCTCGATTCATACCCGGGTACATATTTTTCGTTTATTTCACCCTGATCCGATTTGAGCATAACCATATTATCTTCCTTAACAAAGGGTATATATAATTCTGTTTTGTAACCGATACCATCAACAGAAAAAAAGTATAAAACATACTGTGTCTGAGCTTCAGTTTTTTCATCATACTTTACTTTCTCCTGATATGCCACTCTGAATACTTTTCCTTTCATGTTTTTGAACAAGGTATCATTCGTAATTTCTGAGTATTCTATTTTAGACTTTTTATTGTCGCCCTTCAGTGAAGTCAGATATTTATTAATCTCTGATTCGGAAGGAGGTGAAGGCATCTTTACCAGTCGTGCATAAGGATAAACGGTACCCAGCCTATCACATCGTCCTATCCAGTAAGATTTCTCCTTGTCGTTATAAGTTGCTGTAACATTTCCTTTGAGGTTCATTTTTAATTTATACTTTTCCAGTGTTACAGGCACAGGTAATGAAGAAAAGCCCGGATCTCTAATAATCTGTTTTTCATTTTCGGTTTCATTATATCCACTGGATATGATATCAACCAAAAAAGCGACCTTTCCATTGGTGGCGCCTAAAACTTCTCTTGAGTATCGGTCCTCTCTTTTATATTTTTGATAGTTATCTCCACCTGTAAGGTAGATGTAGGACCATCCGAAAGTGCCTGAACCGGAAAAGAACATATAAACCCTAAAGGCATCAGGTACATCATTCATTATTTCGGCATATCTCTTCGCCATAGCGTAAAATGAATCAACATTCCAGCAACCAGCATTGGGATATATTTTAAGACTGGCGTCCAGGTGTTTATACTTTTCTTCAGATGTGAACCTATATTCAACCAGTTCGTTTGGCTTGCCTTCATTTGTTTTTTTCATTTCTGCACGACTATAAAATGGTATTTTAAATCCATACTTATCAAATTTGTATTCATATAAGCGGAATTTACTTTCATTTTGTGCCTGTGCGCTGAAAATTAAAGTAAAGGCCAATAAAATAAAAAGGAGTTTCCTGTGTGTAATTCGTGGACTGTCCGGTACGGAAAAGGGTGCCATGTAATTTTTTTATAATGATACAAAATATATTGTAATCGTAAAAGCGGGATAACCCTCAAATTTTGAAAGGGCTGATATAAATGGTTTTTTTTGCAGGTTTCATTAGCAGGCTTTTTCACATAAGTGAATGTCTGATCCTTATATTCACCATTCATTTGTCAGGCTTACTGTATTATCAGAAAATTTTTTTTAATCAAAGTAAATTCCGGCCTGATCAAATTTTCTTCCTCTTCAAAATACTCCAATCCGTTTCTTCGGCAATGATGGTATTGTTCAGAATTCCGAGCCGGTCAATTTCCATTTCCACCACATCATTGGGCTGCAGCCATTGCTCCGTGTAATCGGGGTCATTCAGTTTTCCTGTTCCGTTCAATTCCAAAAAACATCCGGTGCCTACTGTGCCGCTGCCGATCACATCACCCGGCTGCAGGGTAACACCATAGGAAGCCCTTTCGATGATCTCTGCAAAGGTCCAGTTCATGTCTGCAAGATTTCCTTCACTCACCTGTACTCCGTTGACCCTGCATTTCATTTTTAAATTCCAGCTTTTACCCACATGATTTTCTTTTGCAGGCACGACCAGGTCTTCCAGTTCATCCAGCGTCACCAGCCAGGGGCCCAATGAAGTTGCAAAGTCTTTTCCTTTTGCCGGCCCCAGGTTCAGCAGCATCTCTTCCATCTGTAGCCTCCGTGCACTCCAGTCGTTCATGATCATCAATCCGCCGATATACTGATCCGCTTCTTCTGCCCTGATGTTCCTTCCCTGCTTGCAGATGACGATAGCGGCTTCCAGTTCAAAATCCAGTTTCTCGAAATGATCGGGCATAAAATGGATCGCTCCCGGTCCCTGGATGCTGTGATGATTGGTGAAATAAAAAACAGGATACTGATCGAATTCGGGTATCATCGGCGCCTTCCTGTTCCTCCTTGCCGTCTCCACATGCTGGCGGAATGCATACGCATCACGGCAGGAAACCGGAAAAGTCACCGGCGACAACAAAGAAACATCTTTCAGCGGAATACCGCGGCTGCTGCTTCTTGTCCCTTCTTTCAATATCAATTCTCCTGCCTGTGCAATGGGAAATACATCCTGCCAGAAATGGAGAAACATGCTCATGGTACCCGGCAGGTCCGGATGCAGCACATCCATATCATACACCAGGTCATTGATCAGCACGGCAAGGTGCTCCTGTTCATCCTGCAGGTAAGTAATCAGTTTCATACACTGTTTTTAGTTTGAGCAAAGGAAAAGAAAAAGTTTTGTTTGCAATCACACGCCTGCGATCCTTCTTTTATATTCCGTAAGCGCTTCTTCCAGTCTTTCTTTTGCCGTAGTATCTCCCGGTACATTGTGCGAAGGATGAATGAATAACTTCACTCCTCTTTCCGCCAGTATTTCTGCGACGGTGGTCACCGTCATCCATACTGCCGTTACAAATGCCATGGTGGAAATGGGTCCCACTTTATCAAAATGGTTTTTTAGCGGCACGCTGGCATCCTGTATCGGCACGCAGGTGTCCACCACTATATCTGCCAGTTCGAAAATGGTTTTCCTGCTGCTGTGCCTCGATTGTTTTCCTTCGGCTTCTTTTGCCGATCCGAATACGATCACCTTCATTCCTTTCTTTCTTGCTTCCAGCGCCACATCAATATTCACCGCATTGATGCCGGTGTGAGAGAAAAGCCACATGCAATCTCTTTTATCAAAGTTGTATCCCTTCATGATCTCGGTTCCATAACCTTCCACCCTTTCCAGGAAAACAAAATTGTGCACACTCATTCCGCCTACAATATTGGTGAAGAAGGTAAGGGGCAGTTCTATCATCGGGTGAAAACCGACAAAGCCTCCGATCCTCGGATACATTTCTTCAATGGGAAGAGTGGCATGGCCGCAACCGAAAGTATGCACCCAGCGGCCTGCTTCTATCGTATCCGCCATCAGGGCTGCCGCCTTTTGAATATTTTCCATTTGAGTGTTCTCGATCTTATCCATCACTTCCCTTGCATTTTGCAACCATATTTTTGCCAGCATAGTTTAAAATTTAATTTTTGATGAAACATTTTTTTTAAATAGAAATAAAATAACGACCCTGCATACAGCAGTAATCATCAATAACCAGGGTAAGAAGGACACGCCATAACTATGAGACAATACTCCGAATAAATAATTGACGATCGTATTCCCGATCAGGGCAATCACTAAAACAATTCCGAAAGCTGTTCCTGACAAAGCCGGGAACAATTGTCCTGCATATCCGAGCATTACCGGAAATCCGGCTGCAAAACCAATCCCGTTAATTATGTAAGCGATCATTGACTGGGAATATGTTTGTGCGGTCATTAAAACAAGTCCGCCAATAAATGACAGGATCAGCGATATCATCATCAGGTGAAAAGAAGAAATCATTTTCAGTATAAAGCCCAGTACAAGCCTTGTGATGGTAAGCCCTACTACATAAAATGTGAGGATGAATAATGAATCCTGGCCGGAGATCTTTATTCCTTTCTGAAGAAAAGTGGTAGTCCAGTTGTTTGCAAGTGCTTCCGTACCGCTTTGAAAAAAAAGAAAAAGCCCGATTAATAAAAGTCCGGGATCTTTCAGAAGGTTAATTCCTTCTTTTATGGGAAACCCCTGTGATTGTTTTGGTGCCGGAAATTTTATGGCAATAAAAAAAGCAAGAACGAGAACCAGGACAATTCCAACTGAAGACAGGATATCCGTATAGTTAAAATGCCTGGAAAGTGCACCTAATAAAAAAGGCATTCCCAGGGCGCCGAAACCAAAGAAAGCTCCCAGTAAACTCAGGTTAGCGCCTTTGTGCCCTGAACTGATATCCGAAACCAATGCATTAGTAGCGCCGTTCAGAATTCCGCCACCCCAGCCTATCACGAAAATGCATATTTGCAGGGTGAAGTAAGAATCGGTAAATGCAATTCCTTCAAAAGCAGGAATGATCAGCAGTGTTGTTATGATGAATAGTATTTTATATCCATAACGATCTACAATCGGCCCGAACAGTAAAGACCCCACCATGACGCCGATCGGCAGAATAGAAGTAAGCATTCCCGATTTGATCTCGTCGAGATTGAACTTGTCGGCAACGGATGGTAAAATAGACCCCAGCGTTATGTATGTGATGCCAAACACCAGCATCCCGATGCAAGAAGCAGTGAAAACCTGTTTATAATTGTACATAATAATGAGTGAATATATATTAATCTTTCATTGCAAGCCGTGCTGCACCGTAAAGCCCTGCATCAGTTCCTAAAGCTGAGGCTTCCAATGAGACCTGCTTTATGCTGATCGGCTGTGCCCATTTCTTTGCTTCCTCATAGATGTCATCCAGGAATTTTATTGCAGGCCCGAATACACCACCCCCGAAAATAATCTTTTCGGGATTAAAAAGACTGACCAGGTTGGCGACTGCCATTCCCCAGCATTCAATTGCATTACCAATCACTTCTTTTGCAAGCGGATCATTTTTTTCATAAGCAGTAAAAACATTCCTTGTGGTTATTTGGCCTGCATCCATTTTCGCCAGCTCACTTTCTTTGAACTTTTCTGAAGCAATCATCTCCACAGTGACCCTGGCGATTCCTTCTCCCGATGCATTGTATTCAAAACATCCGCATGAATCATATTTTTTATTGTAAGGACGATCCAGTGCCATCCACCCGATTGCTCCGGCAATATCACTGGCGCCGCTCAATACCTGGTCATTCACCAGTATTCCTGCTCCTATGCCGGTGCCTACAGAAAGAAAAATTGCATTACTGCATTCTTTGGCATTCCCCTTCCATGTTTCTCCTAAAATGTAACAGGCACGGTCACTGTCAATTTTAATCTTTATTCCCGGAAAAATATTGTTCAATTCTTCCAGCAAAGGATAATCATCCCATCCCGGAATATTGGGACACCAGACATTTCCTGTTTTTTCATAAGCAATACCCGGAACACAAATACCGATGGAAGAAATGATAAGATCATTCACTGCAGACCTTTTCATCAATGTAGCGATCTGGTCAGACAAAAGATCAACGACCTCTCTTCCATTTCTTTTTTTCAGTAAACCGGTCTCAGAAAAAACTATTTCGCCGTTACTGTTGAAAACAGCAGCAGCAGATTTGGTTCCGCCGAGATCTATGGCAATTACAAATGTCATTTCTATTACAAACATAAGGAGGACAAAACAGATAAATGGATTAAATTGTGACTTGATAAATATTTTTCCAATGCATCGTTTATTACCACTTTGTTTGCTGTTTTTTGCGTTCTCCGGAAAAAAGGAGAATGATTCTTCATGGATCCGTATTAACCAATTAGGCTATTTGCCCAATGGAGTCAAAGTAGCCGTATGGTGCAGCAAAGACCAGGCGGGGATCAGCGAATGGCAATTGGTTGAAATCAGCTCGGGAAAAGTTGTTGCTTCAGGAGATGCGGATAAACCTTTTGGAGCTTACGGGCCTTTCAAACAGACATACAGATTAAATTTTACACCATTTGATAAACCGGGAAAATATTATTTGCAAGCCGGCAATGCCCAATCTCCTGAGTTTGAAATCGGAAATGATGTATATAAAGGCGCTGCAGATTTTTGCCTGAGATACATGCGTCAGCAACGTACCGGCTTCAATCCTTTTTTAAAAGACAGTTGTCATACCCACGACGGTTATGTGTTATACGGCGAGAAAGCAGGAATCAAAGACAGTACTTACATTGATGTTGTGGGTGGCTGGCATGATGCAAGCGATTATTTACAGTATTCCACCACATCTGCAAATGCTACCTATCATTTGCTTGCAGCCTACAGAGATTTCCCGGAAGTTTTTACTGACGAAAAACAAGCCAACGGGCTGGATGGAAGCAACGGTATCCCCGATGTGATGGATGAAGCCAAATGGGGATTGGATTGGTTGCTCAAAATGCATCCAAGACCTGATTGGATGTTCAATCAGATAGCAGACAGCCGCGATCACAGAGGAATGCGGCTCCCTAAAGAAGACAGTTTTTACGGAAGAGGATTTGAACGGCCCGTTTATTTTGTCAGCGGCGAACCACAGCAGCGTGGCGATTTCATGAACAATACTACCGGAACTTCTTCAACAGCCGGAAAATTTTCAAGTGCATTTGCACTGGGCAGTGTTTTGTTTGATAACAACAAGAACTATTCCCGGCTCCTTAAAGAAAAAGCAGTTTCTGCCTTTGCGTATGCACACAAAAAATTAGGGGTTACTCAAACGGCATCAGTTCGCGGACCTTATATCTACGCAGAAGATAACTGGGTGGATGATATGGAACTGGCGGCTGCATCCATGCAATTGATCAATAAGAACAAGAGTGATCTTGACAGTAAAGCATTCGAATTTGCAAAACAGGAACCGGTCACACCCTGGTTGGGAAAAGATACTGCGAATCACTATCAGTGGTATCCGTTTATCAACCTGGGACATTATGAGCTGGCCAAACAATTAAAAGGAAAAAGAAGAGATACGATCATTGGTTATTACAAAGAAGGAATTGAGAGGGTATGGAACAAAGCAAAACACAATGCATTTTACCGGGGCATTCCATTCATCTGGTGCAGCAACAATCTAACCACTTCATTTGCCATTCAGTGTTACTGGTATAAACAACTCACCAATGATCAGGCATTTTCAGAACTGGAACAGGCAAACTTCGACTGGTTGTTTGGTTGCAATCCCTGGGGAACAAGTTTTGTTTATGGTTTGCCGGCATACGGCGATACGCCTGTTGATCCGCATTCGGCATTCACTCATTTAAAAAATTACCCGATTGACGGTGGTTTAGTGGATGGACCTGTCTATACCAATATCTACAACAATCTTATCGGCATCACCCTGCACGACCCGGATGAATATGCAGAATTTCAAAGTGATCTTGCCGTATATCATGACGATTACGGAGATTACAGTTCGAACGAACCGACAATGGACGGCACTGCTTCATTGGTTTATTTACTGGCAGCCAAAGAAGCTTCTTCTGCCACTAATAAAACAAGTTCATCAACTTCGCCGGGAAATAATTTTTCTTATTCGTATGGCGCCATTGTAAGAGGAGACTCGACTAAAAAAAATATCGCTATTGTTTTCACAGGTGATGAATTCGGTGAAGGCGGCGATTTTATTTTAAAGGCATTGAAGAAGGAAAATATCCATGCTTCTTTTTTTTTGACCGGTAACTTTTACAGGAACCCTGAATTTAAAAAGACGATAAAAGGATTGAAGAAGAATGGCAATTACCTATCCACACATTCGGACAAGCATTTACTGTATTGCAACTGGACCAAACGGGACAGCTTACTGGTAACGAAAGAACAATTTACCGAAGACCTGCGCCATGCATTTGAAACAATGAAGAAATTCGGGATCAAAGAAAAAGAGGTTCCCTATTTCATTCCGCCGTATGAATGGTACAATGATACCATTTCTGCATGGGCAAAGGAAACAGGCCATCAACTGATCAATTTTACCAGGGGAATGAGGAATACTGCCGATTACACCACGCCTGATATGAAAAATTACAGGCCCAGTGATGATATCTTCAATTCGATCGTTCAGTATGAGCAAACTAATCCTTCAGGACTGAACGGTTTTATTCTTCTGATGCATATCGGCGCCGGGCCTAAAAGAACCGATAAATTTTATTTACGATTACCGGAATTAATTCAATTATTGAAAAACAAAGGCTATCAATTTCAAAGGGTTGATCAGTTGTTGCAACAATGACAAAGATCCGTTTCTCATAAACCGGAAAATGAATTTCAATTTATCTTTGCAACATGCAATTCGATAAAATTCACAATAAAGGCCAGGCACAATTATTCAGGAATCAATACCTGGAAATGCTGACCAAGACACATCCCCTCGTGATCTGGGGCATCTATCTGCCCATCATCATTTACATGCTGTACTTCAGCAACAGCAAACTGGAATATCCTTTTCTCAGGATCACATTGATCTTCCTGGCGGGTATATTCTTCTGGACATTCTTTGAATACCTGGCTCATCGTTTTTTGTTTCACTGGATAAGCGACAATTCCCGGATTCAGAAATTCGCTTATGTGATGCATGGAAACCATCATCATTTTCCGAGAGACAAGCAAAGATTATTTATGCCGCCGGTGCCGAGCCTTATTATTGCATCAGCCATTTTCGGATTGATGTACCTGGCCATGCACAATAATGCGTTCGTATTTTTTCCGGGATTTATGTTCGGTTATCTTATGTATGGAAGTATTCATTTTGCCATTCATGCATGGAATCCTCCTTTTAAGTGGATGAAACCGCTGTGGAGAAATCATCATCTGCACCATTACAAAGACGAACACCAGGGATTTGGTGTGAGCACTACCTTATGGGATCGCATTTTCGGAACCATGTTCGACCTGAAAAAAGAAAAAGAAGATAAAGAGAAGGTAAAAGAATTGAGATATAAGTAAATGGCCCGATTGCCCGATGGTTGGATTATGGTTGTAATATTTCCGGGCAGTAGTCAATAAGTAGTTCCCTGATTTCCCATTTCAATGCTCAAATACATATTTATAAGTACGGTGTGTCTTGTCTCTTACGGCGCCTGTGGCCTGATGCAGGGAGATCATTCTTTTATTCCAGTCCGCCACCCAGGCTAATTCCACTTCGGTAATGGTATTCCGGGGCAACACTTCTTTTTGCAAACATCTGATCAGAGCAGATTCCAATCCGTGGTTCTGGTATTTTTTCTTACAGCCCATAGCGATGATCCGGATGCGTTTGGCCTTCGTTGTTTTTTGGTACCACAAAAATTTCAATTTGCCCCATAATTTCATTTTACCATTCAGGTGTTTCAATGTTCTATTGATGTCGGGAAGGCACAGGATAAAAGCTGCCGGATCTTGATTGTAATATGCAAACCAGATTATTTTTTCATCAACAACAGGTTTCATTTGGGAAAATGAATCCCGGATCGTCTGGATGCTTATCGGGGAAAAATTTTCAAAATCACTCCAGCCATCATTGTAAATTTCCATAAAATCATTAGCGAACCTGCTGTAATGTTTTTTATCGAAATGACAGAATGAATAACCCGGCTTTTGCATCACCCATTCTGCAATGCGGATAAAACGGTCCGGTAATGGCACGGTGGCATTTAAAATATTGGTGTACTGGTCATAGAGTTTGGTGAAACCATACGATTCAAAAAAATCAATGTAATAGGGAGGATTATAGTTCATGCCGATACTCGGCGGTTTAAATCCTTCCACCAGCAAACCCCAATACCTGTCATTTTCACCAAAGTTTACAGGGGCCTCCGCTGCTTTCATTCCTTTTTCTTTCAGCCATTGTTTAGCTGTATCAAACAACATGAATGCCGCTTCCCTGTTATTGATACATTCAAAAAAACCAATTCCTCCTGTGGGAACAGAACTTTTAAATGCTTTATTACGATTGACAAAGGCGGCAATACGGCCGCATACTTCACCCTTTTGCTCCAGGATCCATCGCACACATTCTCCATTGGAAAAAAAATGATTATGACGGGGATCAAATATGGATTCAATGTCATTATCCAAAGGACAGATCCAGTTCGGGTCGTCGCGGTAAATTTTGCGGGGCAACGCCAGGAACTTTCCTGCCGTTCTGTTTTCAGTTACTTCAATAACATGCATGGGGTAACTTTACTGTAATGTGCAAAGGTAATTTTGTTTACCCGATAAAACAGGGTCACCATTTGTCTTCGTCGGGAATATTGGTATCGGGATGTTTAAATTCTTTTCGTGATCTTATTTTCATCAATTGCCGCTCAATGATCAGCGCTGCAATTATATCACCTGCATCTTCACCGGCAGTTTTTTTCAGTAAATATTTTAATTTAGACTCACTGACATCAATACGGTACAGCAGATAAACCAGTTTATTAAAGTCGGTCCGGATCAATTCATTTATCCTGGTACCAAGGATTCTTTTTATTTCTTCCAGTGTAATTCTTTCCGGCAATTCAATAGCCAGGTCTTTATTCAGTGATCTTATCAGTGCGGAATTATTCATTAAATTTTTTTCTGCCCGTCCGGTCAGCCGGGCATGATTCCCGACCCGAATAAAGCAAAATCATATTTTACCGGGTCATTTTCATCTAAAGTACGGAGAAAGGAGGTGAGTTCCAATGCAGCTTTCCAATCGGGCGGTTTTCTTTTTAAGATGCCCAGTCTTTTCGCCACTCTTACTACATGCAGATCCAGCGGGCAAACGAGTTGTGCAGGCAAAATATTTTTCCAGATCCCGAAGTCCACTCCGTTCTTATCTTTCCGCACCATCCAGCGAAGAAACATGTTCAATCTTTTGCAAGAAGAATTCCGTTCCGGTGTGGCAATATGTTTTCTGGTTCTTTCAGGTATGTCTTCCAAAGAAAAAAAATAATGGTGAAAGCCTGTAAGGGCATTTTCTGTTGTCGGATCAGTGTTCTTCATCCACCTGGTAAATGCGGCTTCAAGTGTATCGTAATGAGAATAATGCCATCGAAAAAATTCTATGAAATATAAAAGGTCGGTGGCGTTGAAGGTGCGGTGTTTGAATTGCAAAAGCCTTTTTAGTTCGTTATGATCATGATTCAGGCAGAATTCATAGGGCGACATACCCATCAGGCTCATCAGCTCCTTTGATTTTTTAATGATAGTGGTTCGGTTGCCCCAGGCAAAGGTGGCCGCAAAAAAACCGGCGATCTCTATATCCTCCTTTTTTTTGAAAAGATGCGGAATGGAGATAGGATCGTCTTTGATGAAAGATGGCCGGTTATACTGCTCAACTTTCTTATCGAGAAAATCTTTTAGTGCTACTCTTATTTGCACTTGAGGATATTTTGCAATTTGGGCAATATTTAAAACATGGCAAAGATCAGAATTAATTTTTGCTAGTAAATAAAAGATCGAAGTTAATCTACCGCATTCGTTTATAGCAGAACATACAGGATGCTCTGTTTGCCAACATACCGATAAACCATTTGTGACAAATTTGCCAATTGGCCATTTCAGTATTGATAGATTCAAAAGGAAACCGTCCATTTTCAAGATTCGTAATGCAGAGCTTCAAATTGTGTCAACTGTGGAATAAGATGTCTTTGTAAATTTCAAAAAATTAAATTTTATTTTGAAACTTATGATATTCCTGGGGGATGAATCAAAACAGCCAATTTCTAAGAAAAGTGAAATAGGTAGACCTTTTTTAGTTGGAATGTTAAGCTGTTTCATTGCTTCTGGCAGTTTCTGTCAAACATCTCAAATTATCAAAGGGGTTATTTATGATTCAACGACTAATTCTGTACTTGTTTTTGCTACTGTAACTGTCTTTAAAAGTTCAGATACATCTATTGTTAGTTACAGATTGACCAATCCTGACGGAGAATTTAAAGTACCAAACCTTCCATTAAATACCCCGCTATATGCACTTATTACGCATACGGGGCATAAAATTATAAGACTTGAATTTACTTTGACAAGTACAGTCCCAAAGATTGATTTTGGAAATATCTATTTACATCCCGATTTTACACCCCTGGAAAATGTATTAATAATATCCGAACGTCCCCCTGTTATTGTAAAGAATGATACAATTGAATTTAACGCTTCTTCCTTTAAAACGCTTCCGAATGCACTGGTAGAGGATCTTCTTAAAAAGTTACCGGGGGTTGTTGTTAGCCGGGAAGGAAGTATTACAGTGAATGGGAAAATTGTTAATCGAATTTTGGTGGATAGCAAAGAGTTTTTTGGATCAGATATAAGAATTGCTACAAAAAACTTGCCCGCAGATATCATTGATAAGGTACAGGTGATCGATGATCAGCAGGAATTGGATGATAACCCGTTAGCGGATAGATCAACAGTTGGGAAAGAGATCAATCTAAAACTCAAAAAAGGAATTAAGAAAGGGTGGTTTGGGAAAACTTATGCCGGAGCAGGGTCACAAAAACGTTATGAAAGTGGGGGGATTATCAATTTCTTTCGGGACACTCTTCAATTAAGCTTGATTGGCTTTTCAAATAATATAAACAAACCGTCATTTGGCCTGGATGATATAAAAAATATCGGTGGTTTTGCACGAAGCGGATACAGCAGTTCCATGATGTCTTCTACAGGCGGAATTGTCCTTGATGGGATTTCATTCGGTGCAACATCAGAAGGTATCCAAACTTCAAGTGGAGGTGGTTTTAACCTGAACAACGAATTGTCGAAAGGACAGTCCTTAAATCTTAGATATTTTTACGGGAATTTGTCGAGTGACTACGGTCGCATCAATGAAACATCAAGCTGGTATCAAGATACCCTATTAACAACAACGGATTCGTCCCGCCAATTTACAAAGGACTATAGTCATAGGATTGGAGGTACCTGGAAATGGCAAATTAGCCCATATACAAACTTCACAATAAAACCCGCTCTGACATTTGAAACAAGAACCTCGACGTTACAATCGGGTTCTTTATCCAATCAAAATTTTCAAGGAGTACTCAATAAGGGGAGTAGCTACAATTCTAAAAGGGAAGAATACAGGACAATGAACATTGGAATCAATTTTCGACAAAACTTTAAGAAGGCCGGAAGAATTTTTACCGCAAATGCCTTTGTTAATGCGTCAAGTAATCAAGAACATCTTGTTATCAATTCGCAAAATTTATTAAACGCCAGCAGCACAAATCTTGTAATTGATGAGCAAAGAATCAGTAGCTTGCCTGATTCAAGAATAGGCGTAACAGTCTCTTACGTAGAACCAATTTCGAAAAAAATTATAGTTCAATTATCTCACGATACAAGGCTTTCTAAATATGCTTCCGGGATAAAAACTTTTGATAAAGACCAAAGTTCAGGTAAATATACGCTGGCAGATTCCTTACTGTCTAATGACTTAAAAAGAAATTATTTTTCAAATATTTCTACGGCTGGTATAACTTGGACAATAAAAAGGTTGCGAATTTCCCCAAAACTAAGCCTGGAATCGTTATACGTTGATAATAATTTTCAATCTCCTAAGCTTTCTGATCAGGGATATTATTACTTATTGCCATCATTTTTTTTAACCTGGAACGGCTTTTATATAAGTTATTTCACTACAGTAATTGAAAGCAGGATATCGGAATTACAACCCATAAAGGACAATAGTAATCCATTATATATCAGGTCCGGGAATCCTTATTTAACTCCTTCTTATCTACATTCCATATATGCAACCTATGATAAATATGATGCTAAGAAACTGGTAACTTATCGATGTATGCTTTCATCAATTCTTTACGAAAAAGGAGTTATTTATCAAAGAATGATTGATTCCAACGGGATTCAAAATATTTTGCCGGCTAATGTGCATGGAATCTATAACTATCGGTCGAACCTTAATCTGACCAAACAATTTAAGAAGACGGATCAATGGGATTTCTCGCTGGATGTGAATTTTTACAGTGATTTAACGAGGACAAAAATGTTTTTTAATTCGAAGTATAGTTCACTGACCAACTACACGTTCCGGCCATCAATTAATTATTCTTTAAACTTCAAAGATCAACTGGAGATCAATCAGCAATATACGCTGAATGTAAATACGGCAAAATATTCCGACCCAATTTTTGAAAATACCCAGTTGATCACCCATCAAGTAAGCTCTGAAATTATCTTACGGAAAATTAAACCACTAGTTATCGAATCATCTCTGGATTATTATCATAATACCTCTATTAGTAAGCCATTTGATAAGAACATCTTCAGTTGGAATGCTGCGATTCATTTGTTATTCATGAAGAATCAAAGAGCTGATTTTAGAATATCCGCTTATGATATATTAAATGAAAACCGAAGTATTCAAAGAAATATTTTTGAGAATACAACTTCAATTGATCAGTTGAAGACCTTACACCGCTATATACTCTTTAGTTTCATCTATAATATCCGGGACGTAAAAACTAAAAAGGTTGGAAGCAAGGATAAACTTCTCCTATTTTAATTAATTCAGTCAATTTTTATTATTAGCCACCTAAAAACAAACATTATGAAAAAAAATTTTATTAAACACGGAATGATGATTTTCGTTTTGTCGGCCGGTCTGGTAATCAGCTTTGCAAAAATTGCACATGCATCGGAACAAGTTAGGGTTATTGAAAATACCGTTTGTTGCAATAATGGAGCGATTACAGGTTACTCAAATGATTGTACAGCCGGAGGCGGTAGCTGCGTTGATCATTTTTGCGGGGATCCGGGCTCCACCGAATTACCCACAACTATTTGTCCTTAGTGAACTATAATTTTTTATTATTAAAACTTCAACAAAATGAAAAAACAAATTTTAAAACACATCCTGACTTCTTCAGAGGATAGATTGTAAATAAATCACTTAAAATACCTTATCGATCAGAATAGGACATTCTCGTTTGATCAATTGTATATTATGGATTTACCTCCATTTTCAAAGCCATTTCAGCAATATTCAATTTATGAGTTGGACTCTGAAAGGAACAGTAGTAATATTACAGAAAAATAATAATGCTGGCTAACAGATCTAAATTGATTGTCGGAGCTCTTTTGGTAAGTATTTGTAGTAAAGCCCAACAATTACCTGCAATAAATGAGCTCTTCAATCAAAACAAAAATATTATTTATGCTGTTCCGGTAAAGCAGCAAAATCAATCTCCATTTCTGATTGTTGTAATTCCAAAAAAAATAAAATTATTCCCTTCAAAATCTTCGAATGTCAATTTGAATCTTCCCGACTCTATTAGGAATAATAAGATATTCGGATTCCCGGAGATTCGGTTAAACCATGAAACTGTAATAAATTTTGATTCTTCCAAAGCAATTGTTTTTGTGCAAGGGATCAATAAAAAAAATTCGTTCGGGTATGAATACAGGATAATGGAGAATAACAAGACGAACGATAAATGGGAAGATTTCACTGCTTTTTACCCTGCAATTTATAAAAGCGGATTCGGTGAAAATGACACTGAAATGGCTACGCTGGGTTATGTCGGTACGACCTGGAATAATTTCCTGACAGTTGAAATCAGAAAGAAAAATGCGGATACGATTATTAGTTCTGCAACCATACTTTGGTTATCTCACTCGCCAAAGGTCATAGCTACGTTTGCACCTTCAGAGTTTAATAAATTCTTAGCTCTTTTTAAGATAAGAAGCCAACTTGAAAGGTTCCCGATGGCAAACAATTCGGATTATGACTCTCTGTTGAGTTGCCGAAAACAATTTTCATCAAATGAAAACAATATTATCTTTTACATGGACGATATTATTGAGCAAAATTTGATAGAATATAAATTGGACGGCCCTTATGATGAAACACCTTGGAAATTGAATGACGTGGATTTTAATATTATATGGCTGAAAAATTTAAAGCCAGGAAAATATAAGCTATTGCTGCGCTACAGTATCCAAAGAAATAATATAACCACTTACAACTTTGAAATTCATCCTTCCTGGCAACAGACTATTGGTTTTAAATTAATAGCAGGAAGCCTTCTGGCCTCTTTTTTTGGCTTTATTATTTTAATAGTACGGAGTCAAATTCAAAAGCAAAAGTTAGTAAGGGAGCAGGAAGCAAAAGAAAAAGTAGAAATGGAACTTAAGATTATCAGATCTCAATTGAATCCTCACTTTGTACATAATTCTTTGAACTCAATTCAAAGCTTATTGACTGGTAATGATATTCCTAATGCTAATAAATTTCTACTGGCCTTTTCGAAATTAATGCGGGACACATTGATTTCAGGTGATAGACAATTCAATTCATTAAAATTTGAACTAAGTATACTTGAAACTTATCTGAGTATTGAAAAGCTGAGATTTGGCTTTCAATATATAATCAACGTCAGCCCTGAAGTAGATACACAAAATGTTGAATTTCCTTCTCTTTTATTGCAACCATTGGTTGAAAATGCGGTGAGGCATGGAGTGGGAACATTGAAGGACAAAGGTGTTATTGAAATTTTAGTTAGCTCAGCAAATAATGCGATAAACGTCTTGATTTCTGATAATGGGAAAGGAATTAATCAGCCATTTAAAACAGGTTATGGGCTTAAATTAACTAACGAAAGGATTGCTTTACTTAATCGTACTTTGCATGGCCAATCAGTTGAAATGGAAATTCAAAGTAAAGAGAATGGCACAACAATAAACCTAATCTTTCAAAACTGGATGTCATGATCAAGGCAATATTAATAGATGATGAGGTCAATAATATTTCAAATTTATCCGGCTTATTGCAGAAATATTGTAAGGAAGTGTTTGTTGTGGGTACTGCATTGAATGCAGACGATGGAATTAATTTGATCAATGACCTGGGGCCGGATTTGGTATTTCTGGATATACAAATGCCGGGCAAGAATGGCTTGGAAATGTTAAAATCACTTTCCTCTTATAATTTTGAAATTATCTTCGTTACAGCTTATGATGAATACGCCATCCAGGCAATAAAATTCGCAGCGATTGATTATTTACTCAAACCAATCAATACAGATGAATTGATAATGGCAGTCAAAAAGGCTGTTGAGAAATTTACCCAAAAAAGACAAAATCTTCAACTCGAAAATCTTATTGAGCTGCTGCAAAAAAGCCAAGCCAAGAGTGAGCATAAGATTGCTTTGTCGGGTCTAAAAGAGACAAGATTTGTTCGTACCATTGATGTAATACGTTGTGAATCTTCCAACAGTTATACTATTTTCTTTCTGGTAAATGCTGAAAAAATAACAGTTTCTAAATCAATCTCTGAATTCGAAAAAATATTAAATGAGTATGATTTTATTCGTTGTCACCAATGCCATTTAGTAAATAAAAAATTTGTAACAAGATGGATTAAGACTGACGGAGATTATTTATTATTAGAAGATAAAACCATGATCCCGATTTCGAGACAAAAAAAAGTATATATTAAAGAGCAACTGAATAAAAAATATTGACCTTTATTGGATGTAATAATTTTTTTTCAACTTATCTAACGAATTATATTAATATTTTAGAAATTATTTTTTAAATAGTTCTGGGGTCTATTAGGGTCGAGGCTATTCTTTGAATAAATAAGGAACAGAAACAGGGTCATTCCCGATAAAAGCCGGCCGGTTATATTCAGCTACTTTTTTATCGAGAAATTCCTTTAGAGCAGTTTTTATTTGCACATGGGCAGATTTTCAAATTGATGCATTATCCAATTGCCTGTTTCAAATCTCCGATCAGGTCATCAGCGTCTTCTATGCCGATGCTTAAGCGGATCAATGAGTCGGTCAGGCCGTTTTTGATCCGCTCCTCTCTGGGAATGGAAGCATGTGTCATTGTTGCCGGGTGGTTGATGAGTGATTCCACTCCTCCCAGGCTTTCTGCCAGTGAAAATATTTTTGTGGAAGATAAAACTCTCATGGCATTCTCCACGCTGTCATCCTTAAGCGTAAAGCTTAACATGCCGCCAAATCCACGCATTTGTTTTTTGGCAATAACATGATTAGGATGATCTTCAAATCCCGGCCAATACACTTTGCCGACTTTCTGATTGCTGCGCAGCCAATGAGCGACCTTTTCTCCATTTTCGCAATGACGCTGCATGCGTACATGCAATGTTTTGATCCCTCTCAATACCAGAAAGCAATCCATCGGCCCGGGAACAGCGCCGCAACTTTTTTGGATGAAATATAATTTTTCTCTCAGGTCTGCATCATTCATCACAAGGCATCCCATGATCACATCGCTATGACCTCCTAAATATTTGGTAACGGAATGCATGGCAATATCGGCGCCGAGATCGAGAGGGTTTTGTAAATAAGGAGAAGCAAATGTATTATCTACTGCCATCAGTACCTTATGTTTTTTGGCAATGGAAGCAATGGCTTCGATATCGCAGATATTCATCAAAGGATTGGTCGGAGTTTCCGTCCATACCAGTTTTGTGTTGCTATTTATATGCTTTGAGACATTTTCCGGATTGGTCATATCAATATAATGAAACCGGATACCAAACTTTTCAAACACTTTGGAGAACAAACGGTATGTTCCGCCATACATGTCGCTTGCTGCGATCACTTCATCACCGGGCTTTAATAATTTGATCACCGTATCGGTGGCGGCCACACCGCTGCTGTAGGCCAAACCAAACTTTCCGTTTTCCGTAGTGGCCAGCGCTTCTTCCAAAGCTGTACGTGTGGGGTTTCCGGCACGGGAATAATCATAGCCTTTATTTTTCCCGGGAGCCGACTGAACATAAGTTGAGGTTTGATAAACCGGCGTCATGATGGCGCCGGTGGAAGGGTCGGGCTGTGCTCCGGCATGAATTAGTTTTGTAGCAAGCTTCATAATTGGTTTTTATTGATCAGAGGTACAAAGATGAGGAATATAAGTGAATGGAATATTCTAAGATTGATCAGAAGAGAGTAATGTTTCAGAATCTGAAAAAAAAAGATAAAGGTTTAGTAATAAAAAATTTTGAAATATGTAAAGTATACTTTACATTTGGTTTGTTAATTAAATGAGCCATGAAGTTTCTTATTCCTCACCGCTATAAAAGACCTGGCGCCATTATGATTCCATTGGGTTTTACTTTGTGGATGCTAATGCAATTGGGGTATATAAAAAAAATCCTTGTCTATTTTTTTGGTGAGCCGGAATTGAACTACGCAAGTACTGTATATAATATAGTGAATGCAGTAGCTGCAGTAATTGGTTTTTTTTCATTCCTGGCTGGAATATTTTTTATTACATTTTCCAAAGAACGAGTAGAGGACGAAATGGTACAAAGGACAAGGCTGGATAGCTTCCAGTTTGCTGCTTATATTCAACTCATTGCAGTAATAATAGGATTCCTGTTTATTCTCATTATGGGTGAAAAGGGTGAAAGCAGATTAATGTTTTTTCTGGCCTTTTTTATCATTTTATTTTGGATTTCCTTTATTGCCCGTTTCAATTATATTCTTCATGTGAAGTATAGGCAATGAAAAATATTGTAAGAGAAGAACGGCTTAAAAAAGAGTTTACCCAGGTTCAATTAGCAGATTTAGTGGGTGTTTCCCGTCAAACAATTTTTTCCATTGAGATTAATAAGTATATTCCGTCAGTAGTACTGGCTTTAAAGCTTTCAAAAGCTCTTGGAAAAAAGGTTGAAGATATTTTCCGTTTGGAAGCTTCAGATAAAGGTTGATTTACCAAGACACATAGAAGCAGTGAGATACCTCCAGTCATAACTGTCTGCTTCGATCGCAGAAGCAGGTTGGATCTTTTTAAGTAACACTTCGGGTTTCAGGATCTTTTCATCAACCAATTTTTTCCTGGCACTGATGATCCGTTCCTGTACCGCAGGATCTGCCATCCATTTTTTTTGTGGCGGTTCAAAACCGATCTTATCTTTTCGCCATACTATTTCAGCAGGCAATTCATCTTTCATGGTTTCCCGGAGCAGCCATTTGGTCCAGCCGTTCCTGATCTTAAACGAGGAAGGAAGAGAAAACAGAAACTCCACTAACTCATGGTTTAAAAAAGGCAAGCGGACTTCACAGCCATGCGCCATGGCATTACGATCGGCATAACGTAATAATTCTTCCAGTCCATGTGTACAGGTATTGAAATATAAAGCTCCGTTCAGGTTGGAAATGGCAGGAGTGGCATAATATGCTTCCTTGCTTTGCAATTGGATAAATTCCTTTGTAAGATCTTTATGTGCCAATGCATTGATCAGGTATTGATGTTCCAGTACCGTGGTGGCAAGATCCGGAAACAAGGATGCAAAAATATTTTTGAAACCGAATTGTTCCTGCACATTATTTAATTGAGCGGCTTTCAATTCGCCGCTTCTGAGCAATCTCCTTTTAAAAAAAAGCTCCTGCCAATACCATTTATAATACTTATGATAACCCGCCAGGACTTCGTCAGCTCCTTGTCCATCCAATAATACTTTGATCCCATTATCTTTTGCCGATTCAAAAACTTTGAACTGGGCCAGGATGCTTGCAGAGCCGAAAGGTTCTTCCTGGTGATAAAACAACTGATCCAACTGATGAATGAGGTCTTTAGCCTCAATGGCAACGGTATGGTGCTTAAGCTTGAACTGCTGTGCAATTTTATCGGAGAATGAAAATTCATCTTTCTCATAATGCGGAAAAACGGCCGTGAAACATTTATGGCTATTGGTGGCAGAATCCTCATGACGGCTGAATGCAACCACAGTTGAACTGTCCAGGCCACCGCTTAAAGATGTTCCCGTCATCACATCACTCCGGAGCCTTCTTCTTACCGAAGCAGAAAAAAGATCGGTAAATTGTTCGATGGCCTCGCTGTGCGTTATTTTTTTATTCTGAATCTTCAGATCTATATCCCAGTATTTTTCAACCCCGATCTTTTGACCGGGAGGATCATATTTCAAAGTGCAGGCAGGAGGCAGTTTTTTTATCTGATCGTAAAAAGTTTCGTCAGGCTGGCCGGGATTGTCCACATACCCGATGGTGATGAAATTGAAAAGCATTTTAAGATTGGCCTTCCGAGGAATACCGGCAGCCCACAATGCTTTCATCTCGGAAGCAAAAATGAATTGGTCATCATCTGAATAAAAGAAGAATGGTTTTTCGCCAAAACGGTCCCTTGCGGCAAATAACTTTTTTTCCTTTTCATCCCAGATGGCAAAAGCAAACATGCCATCAAAATGATCCACGCAATCTTCTTCCCATTGGTCGTATGCTGCTGCGATCACTTCAGTATCAGACTGTGAAAAGAAAGTGTATCCTGACTTTTGCAGCTCAGACCTGAGTTCAGAATAATTGTAAATTTCCCCGTTGTGAATGATGTGATAACGATCGAGGAATGACATGGGTTGTGCTGCTGCATTGCTCAGGTCAATGATGGATAATCTGCGATGCCCTAAACCAATGGTTGTATCATCATTGATCCAGATTCCTTCGCCATCTTGACCCCTATGTGCCAGCATATCAGTCATCTTTTTTATGCGCAACGATGAAACCCGGTTTGGATCAGAAGAAATTATACCTGCAATACCGCACATGATGTAAATATCCAAAATAATCCTGTACGGATGGAAATAAAAACTAAAAGCATTTAAAAATTGATGGGCAGTTTGGCAACAAGGTCATCCCATGCCATCAGCAGGTCAGCGCCTGTACCTGTTTTCTCAAATACCATAGTAAAGTATTCGACAGGATTATTATTGTTGGTAACAGGTATCCTGAATTTTTCAATATCTTTTGTGCTGTCAATCTTTAGTCCCCATGTATCCACACTAGTGTTTAAAATTATTGTCCAGTCATTTTCTTCAGGGATACAGTATAAGATATACCTGCCTGCGGAAATTCTTTTATTTTGAATTTTAACCTCCCGGTAAAACTGGATCTCGGTTGCTTCATTGGCGCCCAGCCGCCAGGGCTCTCCGTACTTTAAAAGATTATGAAATAGTTTGCGTCCCTGCAAATGCGGCCGGCTGTAGATAACTCTCATGACCGGTGGAGTACTGATGCTATTGGTCATTTTAAGTTGCGGGTAATCAACCGGGAAGTAACTCATGTCCATTGGTGAAACATCTACTGGTGAGTACGGATTACGAAAGGCTTCTTTTGGAACCAGGGCATTTTCCCTCCTGTTTAAAGAATCTGTTGAAACAGGAGAATTGTTTTTGTAATTGCAACCGAGCAAAAAGACCAATACGGTAGATTGAAAAAAAACACCTGTGATTCGGTTCATAAAAAAAATTAAAAGATGATCGGTAAAGAAACTTTTATATTATCCCAGGCAATAACGAGGTTAACGCCATCCGTCCTTTTTTCAAAGACCATTGAAAAGGCCTCTGTCATTTCCGTATTCTTTTCTACAGGAACATCCACACGGACCATGTCTTTTTTAGGATCATATTTGAATGCACCCCAGGTATCCTTTTCTTTATTTACTATGATCGTCCATTTATTCTCGTAAGGAATTGCGTATAAAGTGTAGCGCCCTTTTGGTATCTTTTTTTCCCCGATACGTACATTTCTGAAAAGTTCCAGCTCTGTTGCTTCATTAGCGCCGAGTCTCCATACTTTTCCATATTCCACCAATTCGCCAAAAATCACACGGCCGCTTTTTTGTGGCCGGCTGTAAATAACACGGGCAACCAGGGGCTCTGATGCCTTTCCCTGTATTTTCAGCAAAGGATAGTTATTGGGAAAATAACTCATGTCCATCGGCGACTTGTCAAGAGGAGGGAAGGACTGGCCCTGCTGTGCAAAGGCAGTGCTGCCGGCAATGAGTAAGGCTAAAATAAAAACGAAACTTTTCTTCATAATATAGCGTTTACAAATGTAGATTATTTGTGCATTGAACCTTGTTAAGATAGATTGCCCGGTCCCGGGTTTAATAATGAATGAAATGTATCAAAGGCAAAAGGCTTCATTTCTTTCCAGAACTGACGATAGCAATCACTCAAAAGTTGGTAGTGCGTTTCAAATATTTTACAGGCGGTATCACTCTCAGTAAGGTAAGCTGCCCTGCGCACCAGGCCACCAAAACTTTTTTCAATACCCCAAACAGAACGGTAATGAAAAAGCCAGTTCTCTTTTTGCATATAATAAAACATTCTTGCAAATGGTGGAGGCACCTGATTAAGGTAGCTCTCCATGACCAGATAGATCCTGCCGGTAAATTCAAATAATGATGATTCGCTGAACTCGTTCTCATCATTGGCGAGGAAATGATCATACACCACATCTACAAAAGCTCCGGAATACAACCTGTATGTATTACGGAATACCTGTTTCGCTTCTTTGGTGGCAGGGTGTGAGTCGGTGTACTGGTCAATGGAACGGTGAAGTTCAATTCCTTTTTGTATGCCGGGCAAGAACCCTGATTTCTTTTTCCCTTTCACAAAATCGCTGATCAGATTGCCGGCAAGCACCTGCGGATGATCAAAAGAAAGATATGCATGTGCCAGATAGTTCATTCCGTTCCGTTAATTTCCGTAAAGCAATTTACCATTATTACACCTGACCGGATTTTTCTTTTTTAAAATAACGGTATGAATAGACGGCAGGAATGAGAACCATAATAAAAATGCAGCCTATCATTATAAAGAGCATGACCGTAGGTTCAGTAAAAATTGCTAACAAGGCAATCAGAATACCGCCTGCAAACCAGATCTTGCTTGCAAAACGGTGTGTCGCTTTCCAGTTCGCTTCACTTTCCAGTGTCCAGGGTAATCGAATGCCGGCAAAATAGTTGGGCTTGATGGAATGCATGATATTACCCATATAGGCGAAAAGTATTCCAAAAAGCATCAGGAATAAATTCAGCCCGACGGTATGTTGCTGTAAGGTCCAGTTCAGGATAAAAATATTTATGCCAACAAAAAAAATGATAACAGCCATCCCAATTTTAAGAAAAACGCCCTGCAGATCTCTCGCATATCTTTTGGGATCTATTTTATAAATATTGATCAGGAGGAGATAAACACCCAGTATTATGCCGGAAAGCAGAGCATTGATGTAGATCAGTTGTTTTTTTTCGCCGAACTTATCGGGTGCGCCTGATGCGCCGAAATGGGTTGGGATTATATCAGGGAGCTTCCCCCAGATAGAGGCAAGATAGATCCAGGGTATGGTGATCAATACCAGGGTAAATATCCAGCGAAGTATTTTCTGTCTTTTCATGCCTATCTCTTTTTGGATTTGAATTGCATCAGCCACTTCATGATCTCATCAACAACGGTTGTATTCAAAGAGTAATAAATATACTGACCTTCTTTTTCTGTCATCACCAGGTTTGCCTGTTTCAACAGGTCAAGATGATGTGAAATGCTGGGCCACGAGATTTGAAACCGCTCTGCTATTTCACCGGCAGTCATGTCTTTTTCTTTCAGCAATTCCAGGATCTTTCTCCGGGTGGGATCATTCAATGCTTTAAAAACTGTATTCATCCTGATGGTCTCTGATTATATATTTAGGCAAATGTCTAAATAATTTCCGGAAGTACCAACTTTTCCGTTCACCCTTTTGTCCGGTTTGTACGGTTCCGTACACCCATACTATGAGTGGCTAAAAAAAATGCCGGGCGGTTGTGTTCTGCAACTTTTGTTAACGGTGTTTAACATGGCTGCCCATTAATCATAATTCACTTGTCATGGGCTGTAACCTGATCTACATTTGTGACGTCAAACAAGACAGAAAAAAATTTAAAAACAATTATAAAAACTAAAGTCATGAAAAAGATTATCTTATCAATCGCAATGTTTGTAACACTCGGTACTATGAGTGCTTTTGCTGATTCATCCAGTGTAAACCCCAAAGTGCTTACTGCTTTTAAAAATGATTTTAAAAATACAGGGAAAGTAGAATGGTCCGAAGGGGTGAATTTTTTTAAAGCGACATTCACATTTAACGGAAATTATGTCTTCGCCTTTTACAGCGCTGACGGGGACCTGTTGGGACTGACCCGCAACATCAGTTCACTGGACCTGCCGATGAATCTGCAAAGAAGCCTTAAAAAAGATTATTCTAATTACTGGATCTCCGACCTGTTTGAGTTAGCCAGTAAAAATGATACCAGTTATTTTGTTACGCTGGAAAACGCAGACACGAAAATTGTGTTAAAAGCAGATGCAAACGGGGAATGGAGCTCTTACTCAAAAGAGGCTAAAGAATAAGGCGTTAGTTTTAGTGTGAGTCAATATCAGCCCCATCGCAAGTGGGGCTTTTTGTTGTGTCCGGAACGACGACAGTAAACAGGCCGGTGATATTTTTTAAAATTTGCTGGCTTTAAATGGTAACCCGGATCATGAACTGTACGTCACAGGTTATGTAAGTGGAAAACAAAAAAATGAATCATAAAAAGTAAAACCATGAAAAAGTATTTTTTATTCTTAGCATTTGCACTGGTCACCGGCATAAGCTGTGCTTTTGCCGGTGTAAAACCGGAAGTAAGCCCAAGAGTGCAACACTCGTTTGAAAAAGAATTCCCTAAGGCTTCTGTCATTGCATGGGGAGAAGATGAGGGTTACATCAAAGCTACATTTGTGATGAACTACAGCAGGATGGAAGCCTGGTTCAATGAAGAGGGAAAATTACTGGGAGCAGTGCGCAATCTTTCTTTTAGCCAATTGCCTTTAAATGTAGTGAAAGGTATCAACAACAGGTATCCTTCTGCAAATGTCATTGAGATCCTGGAGATCACTAATGAAGAAGGCACAACTTACAGGGTGACCGCAAATGAAAAGAACAAAACGATGATTTTAGTCTCCACTCCTGAAGGGCATGTGGTAAAAACAGGCCGGGTCAGAAAGTAAATTATTACCTTCGGGAACTGAAGTAAAGCTCTGTTTCAAAAC
>WBZR01000540.1_pt1 | contig 59301 bp, 60 predicted proteins | sample 5204231 | NCBI WGS metagenome assembly WBZR01 (sample SAMN12412403, study PRJNA552823) | activated sludge metagenome | isolation source: activated sludge from anammox sidestream of wastewater treatment plant... | place: USA: Virginia | collected 2017-08 | reverse complement strand
CCGATGCCCGATGACGACGCGGTCACGATTGAAATCAACGATCGACTCGTCACGGCGCTGCGCAACGGGCGCGTCTTGTGGCAGACCGACGCGGTCGCAGCCGCGCCCGGGCCGATCGCCGGTGAGGCGCGCGTCAGGTCTGCGACCATCCACGACGGGGAAGTTCATGCCGTCGTCGGCAAGCACAGCCTTGTCATTCTGGATTTGCGAACGGGAAGCGTATTGGAAACCGCGTCGGATTAGCCGACCGCTGAGGTCATGCTGAAGAGAAAAAAACGCGTCAGTCGCGCAGGTCCGCGCGGCCTTCGATGAGGTCGGGCACGCCTTCGTCGTCTTCGATGTCGGCGGTGCCGTAGGCGTCATCCTCCTCGGCTTCCATGTCGGCACGGAATTCGCCCTGAGCCACATCGTCATCGCGCTGCTTGCGGATCTCCGACCATTCCTTGGATGTGAGCAGGACTTCCCGCGCCTGGCTGCCCTTGTAGTCGCCGACAATTCCGGCCGAGGCCATCTGGTCGATGAGGCGACTGGCGCGCGAGTATCCGATTTCCAGACGCCGCTGCAGCAGGCTGACGCTTCCGCGCTGACTCTCGACAATGATCGACACGGCATCGTCAAAGAGCGGGTCGCGCTCGGAGTCCTCACCTTCGCCGGCCGGGCGGAGGCGCTGCAATTCGTGATGGAAGACGGGCCGGGCCTTGGTTGATAAGTCGGCGAGGACGGCGCGGAGTTCGTCGTCCTCGATGTAGGTGCCCTGTGCGCGAACGAGCTTGGACGAGCCGGGGGGCAGGAAGAGCATGTCGCCCTCGCCCATGAGGACTTCGGCGCCGTTCTGATCGAGGACGATGCGCGAGTCCATGCGGCTGGCGACGCGAAACGCCATGCGGCAGGGGAGGTTACTCTTGATGAGGCCGGTGACGACGTTGGCCTGCGGCCGCTGCGTGGCGACGACCAGGTGGATGCCGACGGCGCGGCTCTTCTGGGCGAGGCGGGAGAGATGGTGCTCGACCTCTTTGCCGGAGGTCATCATCAGGTCGGCCAATTCGTCGATGACGATGACGATGTAGGGCAGGTGCGTGGGAATCTGCTGCTTTTCCTCGTCGGTCGTGGGGGCGAATCGTTCGTAGATCTGATCCTTGGACATTCGATTGAAGCTGCCGATGTCGCGGACGCCGGCCTCGGCCAGCAGCTCATAACGCTCGTCCATCTTCGTCGTCGCCCACTGGAGGATCATTTCCGCCCGCTGCATGTCGGTGACGATCGGACACATCAGGTGCGGGATGTCCTTGAAGATGGAGAGTTCGACCATCTTGGGATCGACGAGAATGAGTTTCACGTGGTCCGGCCGCTGGGTCATCAGGACGGACATGATGAGCGTGTTAATTGAGACGCTCTTGCCGCTGCCGGTGGTGCCCGCGACGAGAAGGTGCGGCATAGTGGCGATGTCGGCAATAAGCGGATCGCCGCTGGCGTTCTTGCCCATGAAGATAGGCAGGGCCATCTTGGTCGGCTTGACGCCGCCGAGCATGATGAGTTCCTTGAGGCGGACCTTCTCTTTGTTGATGTTGGGAACTTCAATGCCGATGGTGTTCTTGCCGGGGATCGGCGCGACGACGCGGACGGCCGGGGCCTTCAGCGCGCGGGCGATGTCGTTGGCGAGCGAATTGATCTGGCTGACCTTGGTGCCGGCGGAGAGCTCCAGCTCGAACATGGTGATGACGGGGCCGGTGTCGATCTCGACAACCTTCACTTCAATGCGAAACTCGGCGAGGGTGCGCTCCAGAATGGCCGCCTGATCGCGGACCAGCCCTTCCTGGCTCGCGGAGTATCTGCCCTCCGGATCGCGGAGGATGGACAGCGGTGGTAGGACGTAGTCGCCCAATTCCGCCGGCCAGGCGTTCTTCGGCTGCTTGCCTTCGACGCGGTCCTTGCCCAGCATGCGGATGATCAGTTCGCGCTCAGGTGTTCGTTTGGGCGGGGCCTCGGCGTCATCGCCTTCAGATTCTGAGTCCTCCTCCTTCGCTTCAGGTACGGCGTCATCTTCGTCGTCGGGCTCGTCAAGCGCTTGTGCCGACGGCTGGGAGGGTGAGTCGAAGGCGCCGGAGCTCAGGTTGCCCGCCCCGATCATGACCGGCGTGAGCTTCGGACCGATACGACCCGCGGCGCCGACGGTGGAAGTCGCTCGCCGGGCAAACGAGGCGACCCATTCGAAGAATGTTGGGACTTTGACGAGCAGGTCATCGGCGGCGAGGACGACGCCGAGGGTGAATACGGCGGAGATGACCACCGCGGCCCCCCAGAGTGAGAAGGCGTCCTTGAGCATCGCGGCAAATGCAATGCCGAGGATTCCGCCGTGTCCCTCGACAAGTCCCTCCCGAGCGTTCGGGTGGAGCAACGCACCGCCGGCAGCCGCGGCCGTGACCAGAAGGGTGAGTCCGATCAATCGCATGGCGGGCGAGGGAATGGATCGCCGCATGAGTTGCAGGACGGCCGCCGCCGAGACGAGCAGCAGAAGGGGATAGACTCCGTCACCGAGATAGTGAAGGAGGTGGAAGGAAAACCAGGCGCCGGCCCGACCGCAGCCGTTGAGGACCGGATCAGGCTGGGGCCAGACGGCGGAATTCGGCCAGTCGTTGACGTCAAACGTCAGGATGGCCACCCATGCGAATGCGCACAGCACAAGGGCCGCGACGGAGCGCGAGTTGCGAAGGGTCGCGGCATGTTGAGGAAAGAGCGTCACAATGATCCCCGTTTATCCCCCGCTTACGAATTCTCCAGAGCTTTGATTCATCGCTTCCCGCCGATTGCGATCGCCGGATGGATGGCGAGAAAAAAATCAAGGACCGGCGCGCATTTTCAGCGCCCGGCATGCCGCAATCGGCCTTTTCAGTACTATCGACCGAACATTGCCCATCGCTCAACCCAAACGGCGCGACGAAATGCGGCGCTGAAGCGCGCGAAGTCCGTCGAATTTCTTGATTCCAGTCGAACAAATTGTTATGCTCAACCCAGCACTTCGGACCGGGAGTGTGATTCAGGGCTCTGAGCATTTTTTACGGCAGGAGGCGGGCATGTCGAAGCGCCGTAGCTGCGCACTCACCCAGCCGGTCGACACGCACACTTACCTTATTGAGTGGGAGGGCAGCCCGCGCCGAATCCGCCTGATGGATGTCGCCCCGGAGAGCGCAACCGAGGCCTCGGGACGCAGACCGACAAATTTCGGACGCCAGACCCTCTCCTGGCTGCGTAGCGAGGTTTTGGGCGAGGCGCGGGAGGCGGAGGTCGAGCTTCCGGCCGAGTCGGTGGTCAGCAATTCCGGATGCCTGTTGGGGCACCTCTTCATCCGCGGCGCGAACATCTGCGTCCGGATGGTTCGCGAGGGATGGTCCCCCTGCTTTGAGAAGTACGGACACCCCAGTTCTTATTGCGAGGAACTGGAGGATGCGGAGCGCTGGGCCATCCGCGAGGGGCTCGGCATCTGGGGCGGCGCGCATGCCGAGACATACTGGAAACGCAAGCGCTGGTGGCTGCTGCGCGCCGGACAGGTGGAGCGCTGCCGGCACGCCGCCGCGATGGGCGAGGACATTCTGGACGCCCGGCTGGACTACGATGAGATCGTCAAGCGCGCAGCAGTCAACGCGCCATCGGTCATTTTCGCTGACGCGACGAATCTGTTTCCGCTGGCGGACGGGGCGTCGCTTGTGCAGCTTGGGAATCCGAGTCGGCCCTTGTGCGCGTTCTTTCCGTTGTCGATGCGAATCTTCGCCCGTTATCTCGCCAGGCATCACATTGGCGCCGGAAAGCAGAACTACCTGTACTTCAACGGTCCGCTTTCCATGGAAGGCGATCAGCCGCAGATCCTGGTTGAAATCCCGAATGTCGTCGCGACCTATCCGCCGCGCGATCTTCAATAGGCGAGCGGCGACGGACCGCGCGGCGCACGCGCAGGTAGCGCGCAGCCGCGCGGATGGTTCACCGTCGCCTGCTTACTCTTCCATCTCCACCCACCAGACCTTTGTGATCGTTCGTCCGTCCGTCTCAAAGATGAAGCTGTCGTCGGCCGGGGGCTCGTCGCCTCGGCCCGACTGGTCGCCTTCGTCGGTGCGAAGGATGTGGTCGGGCTTTACTCCGGCCTTTTTGAGGCGCTTGATCGAGCCTTCGTGGGGATGCTCATGCGCTTCGCCGGCGGGAATGACCGCCCACTCGGGATCGACTGCCTCCAGGAACGGCAGGGCGCTGGCACCCTCAGAACCGTGGTGAGCCACCTGTAGCACGGTGGACTTGAGAGAGCACTTCTCGGGCAGCAACTTCATCATGTCCAGCATGTCGGCCTCTTCGCTTTCGACGAATTCATCGGGGACTGGATTCTGCAGCTTCAGCGGCCGGCCGTTGATGTCGCCGGTGATGAGGAATGAGACGTCGCCGTAGATCAGCCGAAATACGAGCGACGCGTTGTTTCGCTGTTCGGCCTCGCGGTAGCGGCGATTGGTCTTCGGGTCGATCTTCGGCGGCTGAGCATCGACGTTGAGGTATCGCACGCAGATGTCATCTTTCGCCGTCGTCGTGCCGCAGTCGTCGATGATCTCCAGGTCGCCGGGCGATACCCAGTCGGAGATGGGCATGTAAATCTTGCAATCCTCCTCGCTGCGAACCGCGCTGAGCATGGCCTGCCATTTCGAGTTGGACTTCTCAATGGGCGGACTGGTGTAGCCGGTGTTCCAGAATTGCTCCACGTCGTAGGTCTTGAAGATCTTGAACATGCCGTAGTAGTGGTCGGAATCGGGATGAGTTACAATGGCGATGTTGATCGGCTTGGATGTCGGCACGAAATGCCGCACGTATCGAACCATGTCGTCGAGACCGCTGATACCGCCGTCGATGAATATTCGCACGCCGTCGTCGGGCGTCTGCACCAGCATCGCCAACCCCCCACTCACGTCGATGAAGTGGACACGGAGATGGTCGCGATTGAGCTGGACCTCGGAGATGGGCGTCTTGTGCGTCGGCGGCTCGGCGGCCTGCGCGAGTCCGGACACAAACAGCGCAAAGCAGGCGCCCCATGAAGTGATACTGCGGAACATGGTTCCCTCCTGACCGTGAAAACGGCCCACGACATGAATCGGCCGGAGGATCGCACGAGACCGCCGCGATTGCGGCGAAGCCCTCTCGTCATGGGGTGCGGCCCGATGCCCGACGGCCTTCAGGTTCGATCATAGGCAGCCCGCAAAACCGGGGCAAATCGGGCTGAAAAAACTCGCCAGCCGGGCCCTGCCGGGGCGTGCTTTCCACTGAATCTAGCGTGACTTACGATATACGCATGACACCCCGATCAGCAGAACAGATTCGACGCGAATTCATCGACTACTTCGTCAAGAAGTGCGGGCATACCTTTGTGCCCTCTTCACCGTGCGTGCCGCATGACGACCCCACGCTCATGTTCACCAACGCCGGGATGAACCAGTTCAAGCCGATCTTCCTCGGCCAGCAGGCCCCGGATGTGGACAAGTGGTCCGGCGTCACCCCGGGCATGGCGACGCGCGCGGCCAATACGCAAAAGTGCATCCGCGCCGGCGGCAAGCACAACGACCTCGACGATGTGGGGCACGATACCTATCACCACACGTTCTTCGAGATGCTCGGTAACTGGTCCTTCGGCGACTACTTTAAGAAGGAAGCCATCGAATGGGCATGGGACCTTTTGACCAAGGTATGGGGCATCGACCCGGAGCGACTGCACGCCACCTACTTTGAGGGCGACCCGGCCGAAGGACTCGCGCCGGACTCGGAGGCCCGCGATCTGTGGCTGAAGATTCTGCCGCCCGAGCGCGTGCATCCCGGCAATAAGAAGGACAACTTCTGGGAGATGGGCGATACCGGTCCGTGCGGGCCTTGCAGCGAGATTCATATCGACCTGACGCCGGACAAGAGCGGGGCGAAGCTGGTCAACGCCGGCGATGCCCAGGTGATGGAGGTATGGAACCTCGTCTTTATCCAGTTCAATCGCGGCAATGACAGTAAGCTGACGCCGCTGCCGGCCAAGCATGTCGACACCGGCATGGGCTTTGAGCGCATCTGCGCCGTCATTCGCGGCTTCGAGACGGGCAAGATCGGGCAGGTCAGTAATTACGACACGGACGTGTTCACGCCGATCTTTGCGGCGATCCAGCGCGTGACGGGTGCGCCGGCGTATACGGGCAAGCTGGAGTCGAATGAAGCGGGCAGCGAGGCCGGCGGTCGCGAATCACCGGAACACGCGGCCGTCATGAAGGACGTCGCCTATCGCGTCGTGGCGGATCATTTGCGAACGCTGACGTTTGCGATTACCGATGGGGCGATGCCGTCAAACGAGGGGCGGGGATATGTCCTGCGACGCATCCTGCGGCGGGCCGTGCGCTACGGGCGGCAGTACCTCGGCACGACGCAGCCGTTCATGTGCGAACTGGTGCCCGCCGTGGCCGATGCCATGGGCGAGGCATTCCCGGAGCTGAATCGGGCGCACGGTGGGAAGAATGTCACGCATGTGGCGAGCGTGATCCGCGATGAGGAGGCGTCGTTTATCAAGACGCTGGACCGCGGGATTGCGCTCTTTGAAGAGGCCGCCGAGTACGCCGTCAATCACCACCACGGCCGCATCAGCGGGGAAGACGCCTTCAAGCTGCACGATACGTTCGGTTTCCCGATCGATTTGACGGAGCTGATGGCGGAAGAACGCGGGCTGAGTGTGAACATTGGGGAGTACGAACGCCTTATGGAGGCGGCAAGGAATCGAGCTCGCGCCTCTTCAAAAGACTCAGGTGCCAACCTGGATGCGATGACGACTGACATGGTCTCACGCTTTGGGCCTACCGATGATTCTGCGAAGTATTCGGCGGAAATTGACTGCGTGGAAATCAAGGCGATTTTCGATCTGACAGATCGAGATCATCCCAAACCAATTGGGCCTAATGAATCGCTACATGCGGGAATGTTCGGAGCGATGATTCTTGGTCGGACCTGTTTCTATGGTGAGCAGGGTGGCCAGGTCGGAGACAGCGGGTCGATCTTCACTTCGCAGGACGAGACCGAAGCGACTGACATATTCGATGTAGAGTCAACCGTGCGCCTGGGCGATGTTGTGGTGCATGTCGGACGCGTCTATCGAGGCGGCTTTGCTCCAGGAGAAGAGGTTTGGCTGAAAATCAATCCTCGCCGCACCGCGATCATGCAAAACCACACCGTCACGCACGTCATGAACTGGGCGCTGCGCGACGTATTGGGCGATCATGTGCAGCAGAAGGGCTCGCTGGTTGATCCCGACAAGACGCGGTTCGACTTTTCGCATACGGCGCAGGTGAGCGAGGAGCAGCTTGCCCAGATTGAGGAGCTGGTCAATTCGCAGATCGAGGAGGACCTCGGCGTCTTTACCGCCGAAGTCGATCAGAAAAGGGCCCGCGAGATTAATACGCTTCGCGCCGTCTTCGGCGAAAAGTATCCCGACGTCGTGCGCGTCGTCTCCATCGGCGTGCCGGTCGAGCAGCTTCTGGCCGATCCGAAGAACGACGAGTGGATGCGCTACAGCGTCGAGTTCTGCGGCGGGACGCACGTGCAGCGCACCGGCGAGATCGGCCGCTTTCGCATTGTGGAAGAGTCCGCCGTCGCCAAGGGTATTCGGCGCGTCATCGGCGTGACCGGCGAGCGGGCGGCCAAGGCCGAGGCCGATGCCAGGGACGTTGCACGACTTCTCAAGGAAGCCTCCGGTGCGCCGGACGATTCACTGCATAACCGCCTCGCCGAGATCACCACGATCATGACGCAAAGCGAGATGCCTGTCGTCGAAAAGGCGCGGCTGCGCAGCGACATGGCCCAACTTCAGGAGCGCGCCAAGAAGGCTCAAAAGGAGGCGGCGAAGGCCGGAGCGGGCGAAGTGTTGACCCAGGCGGAGTCGCTTCTGTCCGACGCCCCGCGCGTGGGCAGCACGGCGATCGTCTGCGGCGCGCTGCCCGGCGCGGCGGTCGATCAGCTTCGTGCCGCGTGCGACTCGCTGCGGGCCAAGGCGGGCTCGGCGGCGGTTCTGCTGGCGACGGAGAGCGAGGGCAAGGTGGTGCTGCTGGCCGCCATGACGACGGACGTGGTCGGTCGCGGCGTGAAGGCGGGCGAGCTGATCCGCGACATCGCCCCGGTCGTCGGCGGCAAGGGCGGGGGCCGGCCGGACATGGCCCAGGGCGGCGGCCCTGACGCGGGGAAGATCGACGAGGCAGTGTCAGCAGCGCGGCAGTGGCTGACGCAGCGGATTGGTTCGTGAGAATCTCAGGAAGAATACTCCGAGAGAGCCACCTGCATGGTATAATGATGGAGTACATTTTGCCCCCTGGCGAAAATGTCGCCGAGGTTTGATTTCGCGTGAAGAAACGAGCGTCAGTTCCAAGAACGAAGCCGACTCGGCGCAAGCGCGTCGTGATGGCTCGCGTCATCAAGCTTGGCGAGGACGACGGCAGCTTTGACGACGAATTCTGGCGGCGCGTCGGCCCTGAAGGACGGCAGGAGGCCATGTGGCAGCTTGTCCTGCGATACTGGCAGATGAAAGGCCGTGATCCCCGTGAGCTCCGACTGGACAGATCTGTTGTCGTTGTTAAACGCCGCAAGGGCAAGGTATCTCATCGTCGGCGCGCACGCGGTCAGCCACCACGGTAATCCGCGATTCACTGCCGACTTCGATGTATGGGTCGATTCTGGCAAGAATAATGCTGAGAAAGTCTTTCGCGCCCTCGTCAAATTCGGTGCGCCGTTGCACACATTCACACTTGATGATTTGGCCAAGCCCGACGTGGTTATTCAAATAGGCGTCGAGCCATTCAGAATTGACATTATTACGAGCGTGGACGGCTTGAATTTTGCGGATTCCTGGACCACGCGGTCAGCCGGAAGCTTCGCAGGCGTGCCTGCCGCGTTTATCTCCAGAACTGATCTGATAAAGAACAAAAGGGCTTCCGGTCGACCACAGGATTTGCTTGATGTTGAGTCTCTTTTGAGAAAAAAACCCAGCCCCGTTCGACGGCGCAAGAAGTAAATCGCCAACGCTATTTTCTTCCACATCATCCATGCGTATCGCCATCACCGGTTCATCGGGCTTTCTGGGGCGGCGACTGGTCGCGCTACTGGCCGATCGGCCGGAGGTGGAGGCAGTTGTCGGCATGGATGTCGTCGCGCCCGCGGATGTGAGCCGACCGGCGAAGTTCCAATTCATTCAGCGCGACATTCGCGAGCCCTTCGCGGATGTCCTCCGGACCCACGGCATCACGAAGGCCGTCCACCTGGCGTTTATCTTTGGCCCGACGCGGCACAAGCGACTCGCGCGAGAGATCAATCTCGGCGGCACGCGAAACTTTCTCGATGCGTGCCACACGGCCGGCGTCGCGCGAGCCGTCGTCGTCGGTAGCGCCATCGCCTATGGGGCGCTTCGCGACAATCCGCCGATGCTCGACGAGGCCGCCCCGCTTCGCGCCGGCTCGGGCTTTATCTACGCCCATCACAAGCGGCTGGCCGACGAGATGTGTCAGCGATTCGACAAGGACCAGCCCGGGACCAAACTCGCGGTCCTTCGCCCGCCGATCGTCCTGGGCCGACACATGGATAATTATTTCTCACGCATGTTCTTCAAGCCGAAGGTCGTCTATCCACGATGGGGCGATCCGGCGATGCAGTTCGTCCACGAGGAGGACGTGGCCGACGCGATCCTTGCCCTGCTGGCGTGCGACGCGCCGGGCCCGTTCAACATGGCCCCGGAAGGGACGATCCGCTTCAGCGAGCTGGCCTGGGAGTGCAAGCGGGCTGCGTTCGGCATGCCGTATCCGATTCTCTGGGCGATCAGCGCTTTTACCTACGCGGCGAGGATCGGCCGATTGAACGAGACACCGCCGGGGGCGCTGGCCTACATTCGCTATCCGTGGCTGGTGACCGGCGATCGACTGCGCCGCGAGACGGGCTTCACACCGGCGCGAACGACGATTGAGACGGTGCGCGACTGGCGAGCGGGCGTGCGCGATCAGGCGATGACGGGGGCACAGATGCCGAAGAAGTACCGCGGCTGAGTGAAAGATGTATAAGAGGCGCGGCAGTGTCACTCGGCGATGAGACGGCATAGGTTGACGCAGACCAGACCGCCGTAGGTGCCCAGGACATATCCCAAGATGGCCAGCAGCACGCCGACCGGGGCCAGCAGCGGGTTGAATGCGCCCGCGACAATCGGCGCCGAGGCGGCGCCGCCGATGTTGGCCTGTGATCCGACGGCAATGAAGAAGAACGGCGCACGAATCAGCTTTCCGACGAGCAAGACGCAGCCAATGTGAATCAGGATCCACGTCAGTCCCAGCCCGAGAAACGCCCCGGACTCGGTCAGTCGGCGAAAGTCCGCGCCGGCCCCGATGCACGCGATGAGCAGGTAGAGCATCAGCGAGCCGATCTTCGACGCCCCCGCGCCTTCCAGCTTTCGCATTCGGGTGAACGACAGCGTCACGCCGGCGGTGGTGGCGATGATGACCTTCCAGGCGAAGGCGTTGAGGTAGTCCCCGAGTCGGGCAAAGAACTCAAGTCCCATGATCCACTTGCCCACCGCATGACCGAGGTAGGCGAAGCCGAATCCGATGGCGACGACGTAGAGCAAGTCTCGCAGAGACGCGGGCCTGGTCACGCTGTTCTGAAAATCCTGAATCTCGCCTTCAAGGATGCGGATGGCAGACGCGTCGGCCTTGAGCCAGCGGTCCACCCGATCCGAACGGCCCGCCCAATAAAGCAGCACGCCGGTCCACATATTCGCGACGGCAACATCGACCACGATGATTGGACTGATGGCCGCGTCGGAAACGCCGAAGGTCTTCTGGAGTGCCACCGCATTGGCCCCGCCGCCAATCCAACTACCGGCCAAATACGACATGCGCCGCCATGCATCGTCGGGCAGCCAATGCTGCCAGATGGCCAGGGCGATGGGGCCGCCGAGCATGATGCCCAGAGTTCCGGCAAGCATGACGATGAGCGCCTTGGGGCCCAGGCGCATGATCGCCGGGACGTCGAGCGACAACGTCAGCAGGACCAGACTGGCGGGCAGGATGAACTGCTTGACCCATTCGTACATGGGAGATTCGTTGGGGATGACGCCGAAGCCGGAAAGAGCCGTCGGCACGAAGTAGCAAAAGACCACCGACGGGACGACCTTGAACAGGCGGCCGCCCACGCGATGAGACTGCGCCCAGAAGATGATCGCCAAGACCGAGAAGAGCACCGCGAGCAGTCCGGCGGGATCGCTGATCAGGGGTCCGTTGGTTTTGACATTGGCGAGAAGCAGCTCAGCCGTCGGAGTCAACATGCGGAGGATGGTATCCTCACTCGGATGGAGCGCATACCGGGACGAAGGCGGCTATAATCCGCCGGAAATCCACATGCCCAACTCACCCGACATCTCGCGACAGTATCAGGCAGCGGTCACCAGCGCCGGGCTCTATCTGCGCAGCGACCGCGGGCTCATCGAAGTCACCGGCGCCGACCGGGCGGCCTGGCTGAGCAATCTGGTGACCAATGTGATCAAGACACTTCAGCCGGGAGAGGGGAACTACGCCTTCGCCACCAACGTGAAAGGGCGGACCGTTTTCGATTTGAACGTGCTCGTCCTGGACGACCGGCTCTGGCTCGATGTGGCCGGCCCGTGGCGAGCGACAGCGCTCAAGCACTTTGAAAAGTACATCATCACCGAGGACGTGAAGCTGGCGGACAGGTCGGCGGAATTCTCCCGCGGGGCGGTCATGGGACCGCGCGCGGGCGATGTCGTCAGCGCCCTGGGCTTTGGTAATCTGGGCCCGATGTCGCAGTTGCAACATCTCGCCGGACGAGTCGGCGGGGAGGACGTCCGGATGGTGCGTCACGATTTCGCCGGACTCGTGACCGCGGAGTTCATCGTTCCCGGCGAGTCGGCCGACCCGGTTGTCGCTTCCATTGCCGGCGCTGTGAGCGGACTAACCTGTGAGCGATTGTCCGATGGGGCCGTCGAGGTGCTGCGCATCGAGGCGGGCATTCCGGCGTCGGTCGTGGATATTGACGAAGAGGTCGTCCCGCCGGAAACGTGCCAGGTCGAGCGCGGCATCAGCTATCACAAGGGCTGCTACCTGGGGCAGGAAGTCATCGAGCGCATGCGCTCGCACGGCATCCTCGCGCGAAAACTCGTCGGCCTGCGGATCGAGGGCCAGACGCCGAGCCCAGCAGGCAGCATCGTCAAACGCGATGACAAAGAAGTCGGCCGCGTGACCAGCGCGTGCTGGAGCGAGGCGCTTGGTGGGCCTCTGGCGCTTGGCTATCTGAAGTCCATTCACGCTCAGCCTGACACCCAGGTGACGATCAACGAACCATCCGGCAGCCAATCGGCAATCGTCGCGGCGCTTCCAGTGAGGCCGAGGGCCTGATAACGCCGGTCGACAAGACCAACGTAGCGGTACCACACCATGAGTGAAACATTCGCCAGGCGGCGCTACCTGCTGAACTTCGACAGTCGCCGGCTCGGTCAGGTCTTTACCGATGTCCTCGTGATCGGCGGCGGCGTCGGCGGACTGCGGGCGGCCATCGCCGCGGGCGAAGAATCTCACGTCCTCCTCGTCACCAAGGACCGTCTCGAAGAGTGCAACACCGCCTACGCCCAGGGCGGCATCGCCGTTGTCAGCGACCCGTCCGATTCCTTCGCGGCGCACGTTCGCGACACGATCGCCGTCGGCTGCGGAATCTGCCACCCATCCCTGGTGGAACACTTGGCGCGCGAGGCGCCGAGCTGCCTGAAGGAACTTGTGGAGTGGGGCGCGAATTTCGACTTTGAAAACGGAACCTTCGCACTGGGCCGGGAAGGCGGACATTCCAAACGGCGCATCGTTCATGCCAGCGGCGACGCCACCGGCAAGGAACTCAGCCGCGCCCTCGCCGGTCGCGCCCGGGTATGTGACAACATCCGCATCTTTGAGTCGTGCTTCGTCGTCGATCTGGTCGTTCAGGAGGGCCGGGCCATCGCCGCACTCACGCACCACGCCAAGTACGGCCACCAGATCATCTGGGCGAAAGAGATCATCCTCGCCTCCGGCGGTGCGGGATGCCTCTACCGCGAAACGACCAACAGCCCCGTGGCGACGGCCGATGGATACGCCATTGCCCTTCGTGCCGGGGCGGTGCTGCGGGACATGGAGTTCATGCAGTTCCACCCCACCGCGCTCTACATCGCCGGCGCAGCCCGAGCTCTGATCAGCGAAGCCGTCCGCGGCGAAGGCGCCAAGTTGGTGGATCGAGAAGGCAATCGATTCATGCCCGAGTACCATAGCGACGCCGAATTGGCGCCGCGCGACATCGTCAGCCAAGCAATGGTACAGCACATGGCCAGGACGCACGCCAGCGCGCTTTATCTCGACGTGCGACATTTTCCCGCAGGGCGCTTCGCCGAGCGCTTTCCGAACATCGCTCAGCTCTGCAATGACTTCGACATCGACCCGGCAACCGGCCTCATTCCCGTTCGCCCCGCCGCGCACTATATGATCGGCGGCGTCTCGGTGGACGCAAACGGTCGTTCGTCAATCGACGCGCTCTGGGCCTGCGGCGAGGCAGCTTCGACCGGCGTCCACGGCGCCAATCGACTCGCCAGTAATTCCTTGCTCGAAGGTCTCGTTTTCGGGCGACGTGTCGGGCGATTGGCCTCTGAGGCTGCAAAAGCCCAGCCCAATGGCGTCACCCCGCGATCACTCGACAGCTCAATCGAACAGAGTCCCAGGACGGAGCTGGACCTCGCAGACGTCCGAAACAGTCTTCGCGCGCTTAGTTGGCGAAACCTCGGCATTGACCGCACCGACGAGCGGCTTCACGAGACGATTGAGATCATCGAGTTCTGGGCCCGATATGTTCTGGACAAGGTTCTCTGGGACCGTAACGGCTGGGAGACCCAGAATATGCTCACCGTTGCCCGCTGTATGGCCGAGGCGGCGCGGCGCCGGGAGGAGTCTCGCGGCGTGCACTATCGGAGCGATCATCCGGAATCGGACGATCGTCTCTTCCTCGGGCATGTCACGCTGCGCAAATCGCAAAGCGGCATCGTTTCTTCCTTTGAACCGCTCACCAACGGTTGATCATCCGCGGTCCGCTTTGCAATACTGAAATCGTCGAATGTGATTTCGCCCCACCCCTTTCCCGATACCCAGTGTGCCTTCCCGAAAGGGAACTGGCATTTAGGGGGATCGGAAAGATGCATCCAATAACCGAGGGCGCGAGCGGGTCCGCGCACACGCCCATTCATCGCGATCGCAACCTGCGATCCGTTCTTGCCGGTATCGTCGGGATATTGACGCTTTGGGCGGTCGCCCTTTCTTCTGCATCGAACGGAGATGTCGGTCGCTACGTCAACGCCTACGGAGTCCTGCTCGTCCTGCTCTCGCCCCTGGCTGTGCTGACGCCGATCTACGGATGGGCGGGCGTCGTCGACGCCTTCGCATGGATCGCCCGAAAGCCCGGCTGCGGACGGGGCGCACGCGATGCGGTCACGTTCTTTCAACTCGCGGCGGCCTTCGCACTGGCGTTCGGCTTCATCAATGCAATGATAGGAATGGTCATCGCCCTGGCCCGGTCCGGCGGAATGCCGAAGGAGTTGGGTGGGCAGCTTGCGATGGCCCTGCTGAGTCAGCTATACGGTGTTTTCGTCGCGGTCATGGCGATTTCAATTGCCGCCTACATTTCACGGCGACATCGCTACGCACTCGTCAGGGCCATGGTCGGACGCCGCGCGGCAAGCGTTGCCGGCCTTACCGTCATTGCCGGCTCGATGACGACGCTGGTCGTCTTCGGCATCCTCATGCTCAGCGCCATGCCCGCCTGGTGAGCGATCAACCATGCGGTGCGGCGACACCCGGCACGGCAAAGAGCGACGAATAAACCCCCGCGCTCTCACCGATGTTGAAGTCTTCGACGTGCCGCAGCCCGGCGGTCATCAGCCGCTCAAAGAGACTTCGATCGATACTTTGCCAGAATCCGTAGCGCGAGTTTCGCAGGCGCGACATTTCTCCCCAATCGACGTACACATGCCCATAGCCGCGATCGCGAAGCCACGCGATCAGATCGCCGGACGAAAGATTCGCCGCAGCCTCGGCGAAGGGGTTGCGACTAAATACCACGCAGTAGTCCGCGCCGGCATTGAGATAAAATCGCCGTGCGTCGGCGACGACGAGGACGCGTCCGCCTTCGGCCGTCAGCTTGTTGATGCGCGGGACATGCGCGTGCGACGGCCACAAACCATCGGTGAACCACTCCGTTCCGTCGCCGGCGCGAAGCGCGGCAACCTGGAACAATCCGGCCGAAGTGCCTTCGCGGACGAACATGGAAAAATTGAGCACAGCCGCCAGAACGACAATGGCGATACCGATCAGGCTCGTCTCCGTCCTGCGAAACAATTCCCATCGGGCCGCGACGATGAGACTCGCGGGCACGATCAGCGTGACGGCGAATCGCCCGACGAGATGGCTGAAGAAGAGCCACGCGACAACGCCGACGACGATCATCACCCACGCGGCTAAGGCCGGGGCAAACGGCAATCCGCGACCCAGCATTGCGCGGAGTAGCTGCCCGACGCCGACGATCATCGCCAACAAGATTAGCGGGCCAAACAACTCCGACGAAAGAATCTCCGTGCCAAACCGGCGAACCCGCGCGTCCAGCGGCCGATCTTCCGGGGCGGGCAAGTGGCCCTCCGTCCAGCGTGCGGCCCCGTCATCGTCCCAGGCAAGTCCGTTATCCGGAAAGACCGACCGGGCCAACGGGAACACGGGGTTGTGAGTGTTGACCGTGTTTCTAATCAACCACGGACCGAAGGCGACGAGTACGCCGAGCGCAAAGAGCGACGCGGCGGCCAGCCTCTTGCCCTTGCACCGGATCAAACGCCAGAGGACGACAAATGCCATCGGCGCCAGGACCACGGCGATGCCGGTGTATTTGCACCCACAGGCGAACCCGCAGAACAAACCCGTCAGCAGCACCCAGCGAGATGACGCCGCCTCACCGTCCATCCACCAGCGCATGACAGCAGCCAGGCCCAGCGCCGCGTAAAGCAGTAGGGCGTTCTCCACGTAGGCCACGCCGCACAAGTACGCGACGAATGGACAGGTCGCGGCAAGAACTGCCGCGATGACGCCCACGCTGCTACTCAACTGCTTTCCGGCGAGCCAGACGGCGGCGACGGCCAATCCCGCGATGATGAGATTAACCATCTGCGCCGTAATGCCCGCCGACACCGCCTCGCCGTGCACGATCATGCTCAACAGGTAGAGCAACTCCACGGCGAAAGGGAAGTTGCTGTAGATGTTGTGCGGCAGAAAACTGATGCGGCCGGCCTCGAAGAACTCCCGCGGCGCGCCGAGGTGATACTCGAGCACGTCATAACCGTTGCCCTCGGCGGGCCAGAGAATGCCCGGCGGCAGACTGGCGGCCAGAATCGCGATGGCGGCGAACGGTGCAACGAGCATCCAGAGCCAGCGGATCGCGCCCGGCGACTCACTCGCATCGGGCTTCGCGCGAGACAACGTGACGATCGGCCAAACGCCGACCGCAGCGAACACCGACAGAATGGCGAGCCAGAACGCTCGATTCATCAACCCGACCGAACCGAGCCCGAGCATCAGCAGCGCCAGGACGCCAAGCCCGATGCCCGTCCCACCGATCAATCGCCAACCGGGCCCCGCTGACTTAGGCAGCAAGACCGGCGACAGCGCCCATCCGATGCCAAGCCCGGCAAGTGCAATCAACATCGCGGGCGGCAAGTGCGCTGCCATCACCACGACCAACGCGGGCGAGCACACGGCGACGATCAGCAGACACGCGGCGAGGGCCAGCGCCAAGATGGTCCGACTCGGCGCGCAAGCCAGCGCCCCACTGCGAATGTCGCTCGGCGCGTTCAATACGTGGGCCTCGCGGCGGCTTCTTCGTACATCTTGCAATAACTGTCGTAGCGCTCCACCGAGATGGCCCCGGACTCGACCGCATCACGGATCGCGCAGTCCGTCTCGTGACTGTGGCTGCAATTGGGATACTTGCATGTCTGAATCAAATCGCGGAACTCGATGAAGTACGCCTCGATCTCCTCCTTGTCGACGGCGGCGGGGTCGAACTGCCTCATCCCCGGCGTATCGACGATGTACCCTCCGAAACTCCATCGCAGCAGCCGGGCCGTCGTGGTCGTGTGCTTGCCGCGGCGAAGGTCCGTGAGCGTACCGACCGCCAGATCGAAGCCGGGCTCGATGGTATTGATGAGCGAACTCTTACCAACACCGCTGGGCCCGACAAACGTGGACGTTGTGCCGACCAGCAATTCTCTAAGCTCATCGATGCCCTTATTCTCCGGCACGCTGGCGAGGACGACACAGTAGCCGATGCCGCGATAGCGCTGCGCCACCTCTTCGGTCTCGCCGGCCTTGTCGAGGTCGATCTTGTTAATGCACAAGATGGGGCGCATTTTCCCCTGATGAATGGCCACGAGATATCGATCGACAAGATGCGGGCGCAGCGGAGGATCGTTCGCTGCGACGACGATGATCGCCTGATCGACATTCGCGGCGATGACCTGCACACGGCGCTCGTATTGCCGCGAAAGCGTTGTCCGCCGGGGCTGCACGTCTTCAATGACGCCCTCGGGCAAATCGGTATCCTCGCTCACCGCCCTGGCGGCCTGCTCGCCGGCGACCACGGCGTGGAACATCACTTCGTCGCCCACCGTGATCGGGGCGCGATCGTCGCTCATCCGCGTGCGCAGCATGCCGCGCACGGTGCAGGCCCAGCGCTGCCGGCCGTCATCGACCTCCACGAAAAGACCGCGCACCGTCGTGACCACGCCGGTTTGATACTGTGCTTCAGCCCCGGACTCATCTCGGATGATGATGGTGCGCTTTCGCGAGAGGTCGCCCTTGGCCCGGACGCTCTCGCCCTGCGCCGCATCTTCGGCGACTTCGTCGCCGCGCTTGGCCTGCCGGGTCCATGACTGCTTGTCGCGGCCGGGTTTGGCGCGATTCTTGCGAAGGTCAATGCGCACCTTTTTGCCGCGCTTGGCGGGTTTTTCATCGCCCTTTTCACTCACGGCTGCGCCTCCGGGGCAAAAGGCTGAGTGCTCGGCTGAGAACTTGCGGGTTGATTGGTAATCGGGCGGATGGTGACGATCAGCCGGACGTTTTGTGCGGAGGACTCGGGACGCGATGTGGGAGCAACAGCAGACGCCGTGTCCTTCAGCAAGCCCCTCTTAGGCTCAACGACGTCAACGACAACGTCCTGCTCAATAACGTCGACCTCTCGTTCGACGGCGCGGGAAATCGCCTGCTCAACCAATTCAATGTTCTTGTACTCCAGGTCGTAGACGCACTCGATGCCGCCCTCGATCTCGTCAATGCGAACGGGAGTCAACTGAGCGGCGATTCGGGCAAGCGCCTCTTTCACTTCGGGAGCGTCGTTGCCGGACGATCTTTCGGCAACGCTGTCCGGCGCTCGCCTGCCGCGCATGTACCGAATGACATTTTCACGGGCGGGAGAATCGAGCTCGATATAAAGCCGGTGAACCATCGGCTCCTCACCGCCCGCTTCGGCCGGCTCCTTCGGGGCGACGTACCGCCACTTGGCGCGCGAAGGCGCGAGGCGAACAGGCGCGGCAGATTCAGTCCGCCCGGCGAGCGCGGGCGATGCTCCCGTCACCTCCGGCGAAGTCGAAGGACCTGCAACCTGACTGCTCGAATCCTTTTTCATCCCCCCTGCCGCGGCGGGCGGCTGGAGCATTTCATTCTCCCCGGCGTTCCTGGCCGCATCGGCGAGCAAATCCTCCTGCTTGAGCGACTGCATTGCACGGGACTCATCCCTGAAATCAGCCGACCGCGAGGCCTGCTGCAAGGCCATCGGCGCGGCAGGCGTCGCGCCGGTCGGCGGAGGCTTCGTTGCCAGCGCGAGTTGATCCTCCGGCGGCTTTTCTTCGCGCGACTCTGCTTCGAGCGACGATTGTTCGCGCGGAGCGTCAGCTCGCTCGGCGTCCGCAACGGCGATCGTCGGGCTCTCAGAAGGCGGCTTCGGCAATTCCGGCCACATCAGCCAGCTCGCCGTGACGATCAGGGCCAGCGACGCTGCGATGGCCAGACCGCGCTGCCAAAGCGGTACCCGCCGCGCCGCCGACTCGCTCACAACCGACGCACCCAGCAGCGCCTCGCGCTCCAGCCGCGCCGTTACTTCAGCGGACAAGCCCCTCGGGGCCGCCGCGCGGGGCAGTCCGCCGACCAGCCTCGCCGCATGACGCAGCTCTTCAAGTAATCGCCGCGCATCGGCATCGCGAGCCAACCACCCTTCCACCTCGGCGCGCGCCGTCTCGCTCAGCTCACCGTCGATGTAAGCAGACAACTGCTCGTATTGTCGATCCTTCGGCGTCATGGTTGCTCTGTCGCGCTGAGCATGGGAAGCAGCTTCTCCCGCAGTGCCATTCGGGCACGATGAAGGCGGGACTTCACCGTACCGGGGGCAATATTCAATATCTCGGCGATCTCGGCGTAATCGAGCGATTCGACGTCACGCAAGACGACAATCGCCCGGGCATCGGCGTCCAGCTCATCCATCGCGGCCAGGACCAGCCGATGTTCCTCTCGCCGGCCGGCCTGCACCACAACCGGCGCGTCGGCCGATTCGAGTTGGGCCCAGCGGCCGCCCTCGTCGAGCCCGCGCATGCGAACGGTCGATGCTCTGCGCCGCCCGCTGAGCACCAGATTGACGGCGATGCGAAACAGCCACGTGTAAAACCGCGATCGGCCGTCAAACCGGTCCAGCGATTGCAACGCCTTGATCAGCGCCTCCTGCGCGAAATCCTCCGCGTCCGCGGCATTTCCGCACATCCGCAGGCACGTGTTGTACACCCGGTCCTGATATCGGGCGACCAATTCACCCTGCGCCGCACCCTCGCCGGCGCGGCATCGCATAAGCAGGATCGACTCGTCATCCTGCAAATCGGGGCCGGGGCGGGCTGGCGGATAGTCTTTCATTCACTTGGACTCTCAAAATCGCCTGGGAGTTCCCGGTTTTAGCCGCATTACACCTGTTCAGGCCGCATTTTGCTGATCGCTACCGCGGGGGTCAAACGAGGCGGCGGCAGGCGTTATTTTTCCCTGCCGGCCATGTTGTGGTACGATCTACGATTGTGTCAGTCGCACTTCCCATCGCCCAAGTGGATATCCGGCCCGATTCGATCGTCGGCCCGCGAGAAATTCGCGCCGTCAGGACGCTCCGCGTCAGCGTCACCGATCGCTGCAACTTCCGGTGTGTTTATTGCATGCCGGAGGACAAGCTCGACTGGGTGCCCCGCGAGACGCTGCTGAATTTCGAGGAAATCCGCGCGATCGCCGCCGCCGCGGTCCGGCATGGCATCACGGCTTTCAAGATCACCGGCGGTGAGCCGCTCGTCCGCCACGATCTTCCCCGGCTCATCGCCATGCTCCGCGCCCTGTCCGGCGTGACTGAGCTTTCCATGACGACCAACGGCGCGTTGCTGAACGAATACGCCGTCGCGCTGAAGTCCGCCGGCCTCGATCGACTGACAGTGAGTCTCGACACGCTGGACCGCGAGCGGTTTCGCGGGATCACGCGCGGGGCGAACATCGACGACGTCTGGCGCGGCATTCGCGCCGCCGTCGCCGCCGGCTTCAAACATCCGAAGATCAACTGCGTCGCCATGCACGGCATCAACGACGACGAGTACGCAGACTTCGCCCGCTTGACGACCGAGACCGACGTGACCGTTCGATTCATCGAGTATATGCCGCTGGGCCGCACGGCGCTGGGCGGCGAATACGAGGCGCGATTCATTTCCGAGTCGCAGATTCGCTCGCACATCGAATCGGCCTTCGGACCGCTGGAGCCGTCCTCCCCCGACTCGGGCCACGGTCCCGCGAAAGTCTGGAAAGTCCACCAGGCGGCTGGGCGCATCGGATTCATCAGCGCCATGTCCAAGCCGTTCTGTGAGACATGCAATCGACTGCGACTCACCGCCGAGGGGCAACTTCGCAGTTGTCTGTTCGACGGCGGGGAAGTCGAGCTTCGACCGTTGCTGCGCGGGTCCGCGGGTGGCGGAGATTCGCTCGCCTCCGAGCTGCACGACGCCTTCATCCGCTGCGTCGCCTTCAAGCCTGAAGTGCACTCTTACTTCGGCACCCGTCAGATGTCCCAGATCGGCGGCTGAGTAGATCCCCCCGGATCATGCTGATAAGCCGCTTCGGCCCCCACCCCCCTGGCGGAATTACTCTCTTTCTGCCGCGGCGCTCGCCGATGCGCCATTTGACTCGTTCCTGCTCATTGACTCAGGAGATCGGTATGTCTTCCGCTCAATTGCTCAAAGTGTCGTTGATGGCGCTGGTGGCGATCGCGTTAACCGCGGGAAGCTCGACAGGATCGGCGCCGGCCGTACCGACCTCTCGGCCGGTCATCCGGCTGGTCAACCGAACCGATCGCTCGATTCTCGTCTATCTTGACGACAAATTCGTGATACGATGCGAACCCCATCGTACGCAGACCCTGGACTGCGCGACAGAGGGCGAGGTCACAGGCATTGGACGCTCGCTGTGCGACACATGGGGTCCGAAGAAGCTGCAACTGAAAAACGGCCAGACCTCGCGCTGGGTGTTCCGTGAAGACTCTACAGCAGAGACCTCCGCCTCGGCCGCCGAATAGCGCGAAATCCCGCCAGCGATGCGGCTTACTCCATCACCGACTCCGCAAAGTCCACGACATCGACCGCATTGACCAGATTGTCCGCGTTCATGTCGCCGTGGGCCGGGTTGCAGCCGGGATAGTTGAGGGCGTACGCCGCGGGGTCCAGCACGGCCTCGACAAACGCCTGGATATCCAGACCATTCGCCACGCCGTCGCAGTTCATGTCGCCCCCGCAGGTGTAGGGAATCATTCTCAAGTGAGCGATCGGTGTCATGGCGATGCCACCCGCCGCGGCAGGGTCGGTCATCTGCCATTGCAGATACACGTCGCACGAATCGACGGCCGCCTGGTCGATCGGCCACTGCCACGTGCCGATGCCTGCGCCATTGCCGACGCCATCGAGCGTGATCGGCCCGTGCAGCGTCGGACTCACCAGGGCCCCGCCCACCGGCGGACTCGTGGACATCGCAACAAAGGCCTCCGCACCGCCCAGCGCCGAGGACACGCCGATCTTGAAGTCGATGTTGTTCAGATTCGGCGGGCTGACCGCGATCATGCGCGGCGTGATGCCGCCGCTGCCCGTGACGCCGATGCCGGTCTGCGATGGATTCGGCGGGCCTTCCGTATGCAGCCGCGGACGATCAAACGGGAAAGTCTCGGCCGCGACGCGCGGATCGGTCAGGCCGTTTTGCAGAAAGTTGACGACATTGGGCACCGTCGGCGGAGGCAACCCGATGGGCAGGATCGGCGACTTGTTTTCCGGAAACTGTGCCGCGCCATTGGCATAAAACCCGATCACCTGCGGAAGCGTCGTGAACTGACCGTTGTGCATGAATGTGCGTTTCAGACCGACATTGCGCAGGGTCGGCACCTTGAACCTCCCCCGATCGTTGAACACACCGGTTGTATTCTGTCTGCCTCGGTCTTCGGGCACAGGTCGCAGGCCCAGGTTCTGGAAACTGCTGTTGGTGAAGAGCGGCGGCGTGTGACACACCAGGCACGGTGACGCCTGGAGGGTGTTCCATCCCTGAACCTGTTGCGGCGTCATGGCCGCCCCGTTACCCGCGACGAATGCGTCCCACGGCGTCTGATTCGGGACAAGCGTGCGCTCGTAAGTGGCGATGGCGAATGCGATGCGCTCGGCGGTGATGGCGGGATCGCCGAAGGCAGCCGCGAACAAATCGGGATAGCTCGGGTTCCCGGCGAGCACCGCGGCCATGTCAGCCGGCAGATTCGTCGCCACAATCATCGGCGTGACGATCGCCAATTTGGCCAGCACTTCCGGCCAGTTTCGCGCGTCGTGCGCCATTTCAACGCTGCTGAGAATCGGGCCGATCGCCTGGCTTTCCAGCGCCCCGTTGTTGGCGATACTCACCAGGCCCGTCGCGGGATTCACAAACGTCGTCCGCGCACGACCATCCCAGAAAAGGTCCGGCGCGAACATGGCAAGGATGAAAGAATTCGCCGCGCGCGGCGTGATCTGCGGATTCAGCCCGAATACCGCGTCACTTAGGTAACGATTGTCGCTGCCGCTGCGAATGACGCCCGGCGAGCCGAAGATGTCGTCCGGTGTATTGATCGTGGCATCGACGCCGGCGCTTCGAATGTTGCGGCTGTCCGCGCCAGCAACACTGGACCGATGGCACGTGCCGCAGGAAATCGTATTGTCAGAGGATAATTGCTCGTCCCAGAACAGAAGCTTGCCCAGAATGCGCTTCTGCTCCGTGATGGGGTTCTCCGGCGGCACCGGCACAGGGGGAAAAGGCTGAGCCACGACGGAGCGCGCAGCTCCCAATAGCGCGAGGCCGAACACGGCCGCGCAGGCACGGGACGACTTTCTCATCGAACTCCACTCCTCACTCAAAACGGTCGGGCGGCTATGACCCGATCGGCCCCGGTCTCCCACCATCGCCCGGGACATGACACTCGGCTCCCCATGCGTATCCAAACGCCTCCCGAGTTGGACATATTGCGTTGGGAAACAGCCCTTTTTCAGGCGGGACGGCGGTCCGGCTGGCGAAAATGTTCCCGCCAGCTCTCTGACAGATCCGAAAGGGCCGCCAAACGCCCGCAAAGCACGGGGTCCGGGACCGGCTGCGACTTCAGTTGAACCATGCGGGCAATCGACAGGTCAGGGTGGGGATGGCTGATTCGCTCGACGGGGTCCCCCGCCTGAACCGCCCCCGGCTTAAGAACGCGGAAATAAAAGCCGCTGAACTGGTTCTCAAGAATCCACTTGATAATCCGCTGCTCGCCGAGCTTTCCGGCCAGCTTGAAACAAGGAAGCCTCGGCTGGGAGACCTGCATCTCCGCGCCGCCGACGCGAAAGACATCGCCGATGCAGACGTCGCTCTCCAGCATCCCCTGCGTCGTGAGATTCTCCCCAAAGGAAGGCACTTCCAATTCTCGCCCGAGAATCGGCGACCAGTGCGCGTAGTGTTCGTGAGGGTAACAGCAGACCGCCTTATCCGGTCCGCCGTGGGATTTCTCGTTCGAGACTCGATCGCCCACGAAGCCCAATGGCGTCGCCTCAAGCGGCCCCTCTACCGGGCGGCGATTAATCGACGTGCTGTACTGCTGTCCCCCGCACATGACGATCTGCGGCCGGCCGATGTTCAATGAAACGACGCGCATCTCCTGGTTCTCCGGCACGGCCACGATTCATCGGGCCGCGCGCTTTGCATGCTTCTCGTAGAGCGATTCGAACTCCGTCAGCAACGAGTCGAACTGCGCCATCGTGTCTTCGATGGGCTTCGGGTTGGTCATATCCACGCCGGCCAGCTTGAGAATATCCAGCGGATACTTGCTGCTGCCCGCGGATAGAAAGCTCATCAACCCTTCGACGGCGCCCTTCTCGTTATCAATGATACGTCGGCCGATGTTCGTAGCCGCGCAGTGACTCGTCGCGTAGGTATATACGTAGAAGTTCCGGTAGAAGTGCGGAATGCGCAGCCCCTCGGCGGCCCCGCATTCGTCCACGGCGCAATCCGCCCCATAATACTTGGCGACCAGTTCGGCGTACTTGCTCATGAGCAGCTCGCCGGTGAGCGGCGTGCCGCTCTCGGCCAGACTGTGAAAGAGCATCTCGTACTCGGCGAACATCGTCTGCCGGAATACCGTCGTGCGGATGCCTTCGATCTGCTGCTGAAGGATCAGCAGCCGCTGCGTATCGTCCGCTGCGTTGTTGAGGAGGTAGTGCGCGAGCAGCACCTCGTTGACCGTGCTGGCTACCTCGGCGCAGAAGGTCGCATAGTCGCCGTAGACCAGCGGCTGGTGCTTCACCGTGTACCACGAGTGCATCGCGTGGCCCATCTCGTGGGCGACCGTCGAACGATCGTTCATCGTCCCCGTGTAGTTCAGCAACAGGTATGGATGCGTCAGATAGGCGCCCCAGCAATATGCCCCGCTCCGCTTGTTCGGCGTCTCATAGACATCAATCCAGCGCGACTCAAACGCCTTCTTCAGCGTGCCGGTATAATCGCTGCCCAACGGCGCCAGCCCCTTGAGGATCGTGCCCACGGCATCGTCGTAACCGATGTACGGCGTCTGGGCCTCCACCATCGGCACATACAGGTCGTACTGATGCACGTCCTCCAGGCCCATCAGTTTCTTGCGCAGTCGGACATACCGATGCAGCTTGTCCACGTGCCGGCCCACCGTCTGCACCAGGTTGTCATAAACCGACACCGGAATGTTCGGCCCGTTCAGCGCCGCCTCCCGGGCACTGGCAAATCCGCGTGCCTTCGCGAAGAACATGTGCTGCTTCACATGGCCGGACAAAAGCGCCGCCAGCGTGTTGGCCTTTGCCTGGTAGGTCTCGTGCATGCCGATGAAGGCGTCTCTGCGCACCCGGCGATCTTTTGAAAAGATGAGGTTGTAGTATCGCGCCGAGCTGAGCTGAATCTCCTTGCCGCTCTCGTCTTTAATCTTCGGAAAATCGAGATTCGTATTGGTCAACAGGCCATAGACGCTCTCGGGGGCCGACGCCACGTCACCGGCCATCGCCAATAGCTCCTCTTCCCGCGCGGAGAGATAATGGGCGCGCTGCCGATGGATGTCCTCGATGTAATGCCGATAGACGGCCAGAGCGTCGCTGCGGGCCATCCAGTCGTGGACCGTCTCCGGTGCGATTTGCAGAATCTCCGGAACGAGCCAGCTCAGCCCCTCGGACGCCCGCGTGCCCAGCGACTGCGCCCGATCCCAACGACCCTGCGTGGCGCTGACGCTCATGTCCTCGTGATACGAAAGGCCCGCGTACAGCGTCACACGATCCAGCTCAGAAGCAAGCTCATCCCGCGCCTTGAGCCCGGCCAATAGCGAATCGCCTGACTTGCCGAGCGTGCCTTTGAACTTCTTGAACGACTCAATAAGACCCTCGATCTTCTTGAAGGCCGCCTCGAAATCCGCGTCGCTCTTGAAGATTTCGGCGAGGTTCCATCGGCACTTCTCGGGCACGTCCGCCCGCTTCTCAAAGTGAACCGCGCCGCCGCCGCCGCCGTCCTCGGCCAGATGAATCCCGCTCTCCGCAAAGACGTTCGATGTCGCCATGATGGCACCTGCGCTGATAAGAAAAGTAAGAAACCTGAACATGTGATGGCCTCCACGCGGCGCGGCGGCCTCGCCCCATCAGACGGCCGAAATCACCGCGTATGATCTGTTCAACCAGTGGCAGATTTAGCACGAATGGCCCCGATTGTATAGCGCCCACCGGCGATGACCGAGACCGCCGGATCGCGCCGCCCGGATGGTGCAGGAGTGCCGCTCTCGCGTTCGTCCAAGGCGCCCTGAGGCGTGCCGGCGGGCCGTTCGCCGGGACCATGCCGCGCTTGCCCTGACCGCGTCATGACCCTATCGGCCGCCCCAAGTCACTCGTGCAAACGATGCGACTGCGGCAATCGTCATGTTCCGTCGCGATGCGGATGACCGGCCCGACCGACACTGGGGCGTTGATGACCCGGCGGCCGAATCGGCCGTGCAGGAACGCCGAATCTTGACACGCCTGCGATCCGACTTTCTAATGCCTGATCCCCGGAAACGCATGGTTTCCCAAGGGGCCGTAGCTCAGTTGGGAGAGCGCTTGCATGGCATGCAAGAGGTCGAGGGTTCGACTCCCTTCGGCTCCATTTTCCATAAGGCTTGCCGTTATCAAAGGTTGATACGACCTGCCGGTGGTCGGCAGCGCCGCCTGAAACGTAAAACCGCGCGGTCATTGACCGCGCGCGCCGTTTCGGAGCGTCACCATGACCCCGCAGGTTCGATTTCGCACGCGTATTCCCTCGTATCGAAAGCGTCCCGACCGCTCGCAGGCCCTCGTCACCCTGACCGATTCCACCACCCGGCAGCGCCGCGACTACTGGCTGGGCGAATATGACTCGCCACAGAGTCGCGAGCTTTATCACCGCATCATCGCCGAGTGGGAGGCCAATGGCCGGCGCTTCCCAACCGTCAGCGCCACCCTCCCCGGCTCAATCGAGCCCGGCACGATCACCATCGAAGAGGTGGTCGACGAATACTGGCAGTGGGCGCAGGGCTACTACAGCCCCAGCCACCTGGGCATCGTCAAGACCATCCTGTCCCTCTTGCGCCGCTACAACGGCAGCACGCCGGCCGCGCAATTCGGCCCTCGATACCTGCGCCTACTCCGCGACGAGATGATCCGTGGTGACCCCAAGGCCCGCCCGCCCCGCAAGCCCTGGGCCCGCTCCTGCATCAATCTGCAGATGCAGCGCACCCGCCACATCTTCAAATGGGCGGCCGCCCGGGAGATGATTCCTGTCTCGGTCTATCAGTCGCTGTGCACCCTCGAGCCCCTGCGCCGCGGCCGCTCGGCCGCCCACGAAACCAAAAAAGTCGGACCCGTCCCTCCGCACCTGCTGGAGGCCACGATTCCGCTACTCAATCGGCCCGTCCGGGCCGTGGTCGAGCTGCAATTGCTGACCGGCGCGCGGGCCGGCGAACTCCTCCGCCTGCGGGCCATCGACCTGCAGCGCGACGAGCCTTCTGGCGTCTGGACCTTCCGGCCCGCCGAGCACAAGACTGCGCACCACGGCAAGAAGCGGACCATCTACTTCGGCCCACGCGCCCAGGAGATTCTGCGGCCCTTCCTGGTCGGTCGACCCGTCTCGGCGTTCCTGTTCAGTCCGGCCGATGCCGAGGCTGATCGCCGGACCCAGCTCCATGCCGCGCGCCAGACGCCGCTCACCTACGGCAACAGCCCAGGCACCAATCGCCGCGAAACGCCCCTGCGAAAGCCCCACGACTGTTACAACGTCAAGTCGTACGGCCGGTCCATCGACTATGCCTGCGACAGGGCCTTTCGGCCGCCTGAGCATCTGCGCGCGCTTCCAGGCGAGACGTTCAACCAGTGGCGGGCGCGACTTTCCTCGAAAGAGAAGGCCGAACTGTCGATCTGGCGCAAGGAGCACCGCTGGCATCCCCATCAACTTCGCCACAACGCGGCCACGAACCTCCGCCGCGAGTTTGGCCTGGAGGCGGCGCAGATCGCCCTGGGCCACGCTAGCGCCCAGATCACCGACGCGGTCTACGCGGAGCGCGATCACGCCAAGGTGGCCGAGATCATGCGCAAGATCGGCTAGGTCGCCGACGGCCGGCGTCCGGCCCTCGAAGACCAGCGCCGGGTGCAGCGGCGGATCGCGGGCGCGTCAGTTCCGTCCGCTTTCGCGTCATCTCCCCCTGAGAACGCAAGCGATGCGGCGAGGCCTAGCCCGTGCAGTCATGGAGGTGCCATTCCCCCGGTTCGACCTTTCCATCAATATACGATTCATAGGGGCGCCACTGTCCGTCGTAGTCCCTCTTAATGTAGATACGCTCCCCGCATTGTTTGCATCGCTTGGGATACCCATCCCCTCCCCGGGTTGGCTTGGAGCCCACATTGTGTCCCCATCGCCACCAATCTGCCTTTTTCAAATCTCGATTTCGCATGGGTCATTCTCCTTTCGTTCTTTGTTTTGCCTCGTTTCGTTACGCTGCGTCGATCCAGTTTTCGTGGGTATGGACGCGCAGACCGTGGGCGCCGTCGATCTGCACGGACAGAAGGCCGAAATAGCGATCGTGGTCGCTGTGGACGTGAACGCGGCCGGGTGCGCACCGGATAGCCGCGCGGATGTTTTCATTTTTCAGGCGATAGAGCTTCTTGCGACACGGTCCGGGCGCCCGCTTCGCCAGCCGGCTGCAGAGCGCGGCGCGGCCCAGGCACTGGCGCGCGGAGTCACTCGGAGAGGGGGCGAGATAGTCCAGTACGGTGGATGGGTGGTACGTTGGCATTGTTGGTCCTCCGGAAAAAAGACGAAGCCCGGTCATGCCACATCGATGGCATGACCGGGCTTCAGGGTTAACGAAACTATGGTGCTAGTGATGCAGCGCCGCACGCCGGCGCTTTATTGGCGCAGAGAAGAATCAGCTCGCGGTTACATCTTGGCCTCCGCGACTCACCATGATGATCCGCAGCGTTGTCGTGATGTCACCGGTTTGTCTCACCGCGATCACCGGATACGAGCGCGCATGCGCTGATCATCAGCGGGAGGGCCGACCAGTTCAGATATGAGAATGGCAATAACGAGAAGAGAGAGTCCGCGGCGACCGCGCAGTCGAGTTTCTTGTTACGACCTTGCGCCTGGTGGAGGCATCACGCGAACAAAGTTCCGGTGCGCAGAGTTCTGACGTAGGGCAAAGCCCACGACGAACGACACACATCGAGTAGTAATAGGGAATTCAGCAGGACAGAAAAGTAATTGAATTAATTACTATTAGGACCTCGTCCTAATCCACTTCGTACCCCATAGTGGGCCAGCAGGCGGCCTGCGAAAAACTATAAGTGACTGATTTAAAGCAATTTAAGAATCTGACGAATGGGGCGAGGTTGTTCACTTAATTCGTTGGCCCTTCCGGCGACTCCTGGCGGCCTCTTTCTCTGCTTCGCGGGCTCGAACGTAGCCATCCCAAGCCTGCGTCTTGTGAACTGCCCGTCTGGAGCATCCTATCAATTCTGCGATCTCCGTAACGGAGCGCGAAAAGTCACCCCGGTCCGACGCTTCCTTGACGATCTGAATGACTCGGCCCTCGACGCTTTCCCCCTGGCGTCGACGCCGAGTTTCTGTGGGGGGCACGGGGAGCCGCTGCGCGGCCGAGGTCCTCTTTTCTCGTAAGTAGCCCTTCCACGCCAAGGTTTTCTTGACCGCACCGAGCGAACGGCCGCAGAGGCGCGCGACGTCGCGAATCGTCCGCCCAAAATCGCCTTTAGCTCGCAACTTAAAAACGATCGTCCAGACACGACCTTCACAGGTCTCGCGCTTAAGCTGCTCGCTAGGCCTTCCCCGTTTTCTTTTGGTCGTCTTCTTTTTTGCGGATGCCATTTAATGACTCTTCGGACAACCGTCCGAGGCACCGATCGCCACAAGTCTATGGTGGCCGAAATCCTGCGAGAATCTGGATGATATCAGGCTTGACGAATCCCCGCGCCGGCAGGCCGAGTTACCACACCCGAAGAATTCGTTTTTCCTTCCAAGTTTTTTTCGTGCGGCAACCATAGGTCCTGATGCGGCTTGCGCCGATTCACCACACTCGATCGGCACGGTAACTAGAGTTACCAAGTTACCGCCTCAAATCGTGTTGTAAATCACTTGCATGACAAACCCAGGCGGCCAGAGCCGCGGGAGGATTGCATGCAGGTTCAAACACCCACTGACGAGCATCTGACGCTGACCGAGGCGGCCAATGTCGCTCCCGGGCGGCCCTCCGCCAATTGCATCTGGCGCTGGTGCCGCCGGGGTGTCAAGTCGCGCACCGGCGAGCGCATCCGACTCCAGCACGTCCGCATGGGCGGAATGATCTACACCACTGCGCGTTGGCTGGAGGAATTTGGCCGCACCCTGGCCGAGGCGGACGCGAAGTATTTCGACCTTTATCAGGCGGCGGCCGCCGCTGCCAGCGCTGGGTCTACGCGCCGCCGCTGCAACCGTCACACGCCACAGCAACTCGAGCGTCGCCAACATCTCAAAGAGGTCGGCCGACGCCTGGATGAGGCGGGCATTCGATGAAGGCAAGGACCAACGATCGACGCCCGCCTCACTTGCGGCTGGGGCAAGGCGACTATGTCAAGGACATCTATCCCTGGGACTTGAACTGCGAATCGCAAGGAGCACAAGACATGGCCAATCTACTGAAACAAGTGCAACGTGGCGTCCAACCCGCGCCGCGGCGCGTGCTGCTCTACGGCACACACGGCATTGGCAAATCGACGTTCGGCGCGATGGCCGACAAGCCGGTTTTCATCCAGACCGAGGACGGCCTGGGCGGCATCGACTGCGAGCGCTTTCCCTTGGCGACGTCGTACAGCGACGTGATCAACGCGCTGGCGGCGCTCTACGCTGAACCGCACGAATACCGCAGTGCCGTCCTCGACTCCCTGGATTGGCTCGAGCGTCTGATCTGGTCCAAGGTCTGCGAGGACCGCGGCGTCGCGTCGATCGAGGACATCGGCTACGCCAAAGGCTACGTCTTCGCGATTACGTACTGGCGCGAAGTCCTAGCCGGTCTCGATGCCCTGCGTAACGAGCGGGGCATGACGATCGTGCTCATTGCCCACGCCCAGATCGAAAAGTTCGCCAACCCCGAGACCGACACTTACGACCGCTACTCGCCGCGGCTGCACAAGCAGGCCTCAGCGCTGGTCCAGGAATGGTGCGACGAGGTCCTGTTCACCACGTACTCGATCCACACCAAGGCGACCGACGAGGGATTTGGCCGCAAGCGCGTCCAGGGCATCGGCACCGGCGAACGAATCATCCGCACGACCGAGCGCCCGGCCCACGTAGCGAAGAACCGGATCGGCTTGCCCGAATTGCTCCCCCTCGATTGGCGTGTGTATGGCGCATACGCCACGGGCAATGAACAAGCCGCGCTAGCGGCGATCCGCGAGTACTGGCCTGAGTACGGCAAATCGGAAGAACAAGAGCAACCTGTTGAACAAGGAGTGTAAACGTCATGTCAAACCTGAGTGGATTCAACGCGAACGAAGTGGACCCGGCCGTCGGCTTTGATCCGATCCCCGCCGGCAGGTATCTGGCCATCATCACCGAGAGCGAGATGAAGCCGACGAAGTCGGAGGTAGGCAAATACCTCCAACTCACCTTTCAGATCCTGGAAGGCGAGTTCAAGGGCCGGCTGGTTTGGGCCCGGCTCAATCTCGACAACCCCAATGCGACGACGGTCAAGATCGCTCGCGCGGAACTGTCGGCGATCTGTCGCGCCGTCGCCGTGATGGCACCAAAGGACTCCATCGAGCTGCACAACCTGCCGTTGATCATCACCGTGTCCCACAAAAAGCGCCAGGACACCAGCGAAATCACCAACGTCATCAAGGGCTATACGACGAAGGACGCCGCCATGCCGAAGGCGCCGTCCGCGGGCAACAACGGCAAAGCCCCGTGGAAGAAGTAGCCGCAGCGAGTGGTGCAGGACTGCGTGAGGGCTGGCATGGATGCCAACGAAAGATCACGGATGATTACCCTCACGCTGCCTTGGCCGCCGAGCGTCAACCACTACTGGCGGATGTGGCGCGGGCGAATGTTGATCAGTCTCGAGGGGCGCGAATACCGGAAACGAGTACTTGTCACCCTGCGACTCGCAGGTGTGGAACCGATGAGCGGACCACTCGCGGTAGAGATCGATGCCTTTCCGCCGGATCGCCGGCGCCGGGATACAGACAATCTTTTGAAGGCAGCCCTTGATGCGCTCCAGCATGCCGGGGTGTACGACGACGACTCGCAGATCGAAGACCTGCACATTCGACGCCGGGGAATCGACGGAGGTCGGCTCGTCGTGCGCATCGCGGAGGCGGTCCCGGCATGATGCAGTTACGGCCTTATCAACAGCAGGCCGTCGAGGCCGTCTACGAGTTCCTGCGCACGCGTGACGACAATCCGTGCGTGGTGATCCCCACCGCGGGCGGCAAGACGCCGGTCATGGCGACGATCTGCCGAGACGCGGTGCAACACTGGTCTGGCCGCGTACTTATTCTGGCGCACGTCCGCGAGCTGCTCGAGCAGGCCGCCGAGAAGTTGCACCTGGTCGCGCCCGACCTGCCGGTTGGCATCTACTCGGCCGGTCTGAAACGGCGCGACCTGGGCTATGCCGTCACCATTGCCGGCATCCAGTCCCTCTACGAGAAGGCCTGCGACGTTGGGTCGGTGGACCTGGTGATCGTCGACGAAGCACACCTCATTCCGCCGGATGGCGAGGGGATGTACCGCACGTTCCTGGCCGACGCGAAGAATATCAATCCGCAGCTTCGCGTCATCGGCATGACCGCGACGCCGTTCCGCATGAAGAGCGGCACCATCTGCGCGCCCGACAACATCCTTAACGCCGTCTGCTACGAGATCGGCGTCCGCGAGCTGATCGTGCAGGGCTACCTGTGCCCGCTGCGGACCAAGGCCGGCGCGCTCAAACCCGACACCGAGAAGCTGCACATCCGCGGCGGCGAATACATCGCCGGCGAGGTCGAAGACCTCATGGACGACGACAACCTCGTCTTGTCCGCCTGCCGTGAAGTCATCGAATACACGAGGGACCGCAGATCTGTCCTGATCTTCGCCTCCGGCGTCCGCCACGGGCAGCACATCTGTCGGGTGATGACCGAGCGTCACAAGGTCGAATGCGGTTTCGTTTGTGGCGAGACGCTGCCGTTCGAGCGCGACGAGGTCCTGCGGCGCTTCCGCGCCGGCGAGCTGAGGTATCTGTGCAATGTCAATGTTCTGACGACCGGCTTTGACGCACCAAACATTGACTGCGTGGCACTGGTCAGGCCGACGCTGTCGCCGGGCCTCTACTACCAGATGGTTGGTCGGGGCTTTCGCCTTTACCCCGGGAAGACCGACTGCCTGGTGCTGGACTTTGGAGGCAACGTCCTTCGCCACGGCCCCGTCGATCAACTTCGCGTCAATGGCGCCGGCTCTGATGGCGCCGGGCCTGCGCCGGCCAAAGAGTGTCCGCAGTGCCACGAAATCGTCGCGGCCGGCTATGCGCAGTGTCCCGCCTGTGGCCACGTCTTCCCGCCGCGCGAGCTACGCACACATGACGGCAAAGCCACCAGTGAGGGCATTCTCTCCGACCAGACTGCGCACTCCGAGCAGGAGGTCACCGAGGTCTTCTACAGCGTCCACGTGAAGCGCGATGCGCCGCCGGAGGCGCCGCGAACCATGCGCGTCGATTATCGCATCGGCTTCAACCAGTACGTTGCCGAGTGGGTCTGTTTCGAGCACCAGGGGTACGCGCGGCAGAGAGCTGTGCAGTGGTGGAGGCAGCGCAGCAATGAGCCGGTGCCGGACGGCGCAGAGCAGGCGGTCGACCTGGCCGACATGGGAGCGCTCGCGCCGACCTTGGCGATCAAGGTGATACACAAGCCGGGCGAGAAGTACGACCGAATCGTGGCCCATCGCTTGGGCGACAAACCGCCGCGCCGCGATGGCGAAGAGGATCTGCCTGAATACGCCCCTGCCGGCGAGGAGGACATTCCCTTTTGACGGCCGCGTCCGCCATGCTCCATACCGCCCTGTGGTACGCCGACCTCGGCTACGCGGTCCTGCCCTGCGCGCCCGGGCGCAAAGTCCCACTCACGGATCATGGGTTGCTCGAGGCGACCGAGGATGGCGATCTGATCACGAGGTGGTGGACGCAGCATCCCGACGCTAATGTCGCGATTCGCACCAACGGTCTGCTGGTGCTCGACGTCGACGGCGAGCATAACGCCTGGCTGGCGGACGAACCGGCCAAGCTCGCTGAACTCGATGCCGCTCCACTGTCGCTCACACCTGGCGGTGGGCGGCACTATTTTTTTCGGCAGCCGGACGGCCGTTCATGGCGTAACTCCGCCGGCCGGCTCGCCCCGCGCGTCGATACCCGCGCCAACGGCGGGTACGTGCTCGTCGCGCCGTCCGTCGCAGAGGGAATGCCCTATTGCTGGCATGAAGGACGCGAGCTGAGTGTCCCGCCGCGGAGGCTGCCCGAGCCGCCGGCGTGGCTGGTCGCACTGCTCGACACACTGGCGGCGTCGAATGGTGGCGTCACCGACACGACGTCGGGCAACACGATCCCCAAGGGCCAGCGTAACGGGACATTGGCCCGCCTCGCCGGCGCGATGCGCCGCGTGGGAATGTCGCAGGCCGAGATTCTTGCCGCGCTTCAGACGGTCAACGCCGAGCGCTGCGGACCTCCCCTCCCGCTGCCGGAGGTCGAACGCATCGCCGCCAGCATCGCCCGCTACGAACCTCACGCCGTCTCCGTCGCACTCGCCGAAAACCATTGGGCGCAGGATCACGGCACACCCGCTTATCCCCGACCGCTGACTGTGCGCGAGTTGATGGCCGCGCATCGGACACTGCGAGCGCCGGTCATCCAAGGCCTGCTGCGCCGAGGCGAAACGATGAACGTCATCGCGCCTCCGAAAACCGGGAAGAGCTGGCTGGTCCTGGCCCTGGCAATGGCCGTCGCCACAGGTCGCAATTGGCTCGACACGTTCGAGACGGTCACGGGCAACGTGCTGATCATCGACAACGAGCTGCACGCCGAGACGCTCGCCCACCGCATCCCGCAGGTCGCCGAGTGCCTGCGGATCGGCATGAACGAGATCGCCGAGACGATCAGCGTGCAGAGCCTGCGCGGCCAGCTCCGCGACATCTTCTCGCTGGGCAAGTATTTCGAGTCCATCGAGATGGGCAAGTACGCGCTGATCGTACTCGATGCGTTTTATCGCTTCATGCCACGCGACATGGACGAGAACGACAACGGCACGATGGCGAACATCTACAACCACGTCGATGCGCTGGCTGATCGTGTCGGTTGTTCGTTCGTGTTGATCCACCACGCGACGAAGGGCAATCAATCGGCGAAGGCCGTGACGGACGTAGGAGCGGGCGCCGGCAGTCAAGCGCGTGCGACCGATACGCATCTGATCCTGCGTCCGCACGAAGAGCATGGCGCGGTCGTGCTGGAGGCCGCCGTCCGCTCTTGGCCGCCGGTCGAGCCGATGGCGCTGCGATGGCTGTTCCCGCTGTGGAAACCTGATATTGACCTCGATCCAACGTTGCTTAAGTGCGAGAAGCCAAAGCGACCCAAGCCCCCGGCCGCGACGCCCGAGAAGGCCGATGTGCCCGGATGGACCGTTGAACGGTTCGTGGCGCAGTTCATCACCGACGAACCAGCTGGCAAGCCGGAGATTCGCGAGGCCGCTAAGGACGAACCGGGTCTGTCATGGCGCCGGGTGGCCGACTTCTTGGAAATCGCAGAGACCCGCGGACTCGTTCATCGGTGGCGGGTCGGGCGCTCGCACAAAGTGATGTACGCGACCGTGCCGCAGCCGGTCGAAGGAGACGAATCATGATCCGGAGCACGAGATTTCGCATGAGCGCGCCGTCGCTGAAGCGCTTCGGCGAAGCGCTCAAGCGAAGCGCGCTTGAGCGAAAACCGGGTTTCGCTCGCGCGCGCGCACACCCCCCATACCCCCCAGGGGCGTGCGCTCCAGCGACGCCCCCTGGGTTTCGCTCGTGCGCGCGCTCGCGCGAGCGCTCAAGCGAACGAGCGACGAGCGGTTCCTTCCCGGGCGAATCGTCTCCTGATGCCAGCGGGAACAGCTCTCAATCCAGACAGACTTTGTTTCGGCAGTCCGGTTTTATGGAACGGCCCACGTTGCGCCCCGTTGGGCCGTGGGCCAACGGACGCGGCCGGGGCGTACCGACCTACGACTTCGCCGCCCCGTTGGCCCCGGGCCGCGTTTCTGCGCGTTGGGGGCCAAGGCCCGGGCCACGGATGGCCCGTTCAACGATTTCACGGAGGTCAGAACATGAAGATCGAGATGCGGCCCCTGGCCGCGATCAAACCGTACGAGAAGAATCCCCGCATCAACGACGCGGCGGTCGATGCCGTCGCCGAGTCGATTCGGCGGTTCGGGTTCCGCCAACCCATTGTCGTTGATTCCGACGGCGTCATGGTCTGCGGGCATACGCGCTATCGCGCGGCGCAGAAGCTCGGACTGACCGAGGCGCCGGTGCATGTGGCGACGGACCTGACGCCCGAGCAGATTCGTGCGTATCGCATCGCCGACAACAAGACCGCCGAGCTGGCAGAGTGGAATCTCGAGCTGCTGCCGATCGAACTGGGCGAACTAAAGGACGCCGGCATCGACTGGTCGCTGCTCGGATTCGACGCCGACGAGCTGGCCGTCATGCTCGACCCGGGCGTGAAGCAAGGGCTGACCGATCCCGATGAGGTGCCTGAGCCGCCCGACGAGGCAATTACGCGACCGGGCGACCTGTGGCTTCTGGGCGAGCATCGCTTGCTCTGCGGGGACAGCTCCTCGGCGGATGACGTGGACCTCCTGATTGCCGTCGATCCTGTCAAGGCGGCAGAGCTACCGGCGGGCTCCGACATCAAACCGAAGCTCCTGCCGATCCACCTGATCAACACCGATCCGCCGTACAACGTCAGGGTCGAGCCGCGCAGCAACAACGCCATTGCCGCGGGACTGTCGTCGTTCGGCGAGGCCGGTCTCACCCACCACCAGGGATTCGACGCTGCCAGACGACCGAGCGTGGCGAATGCGACGCACAAGAAGCTGCGCCCAAAGGACCGCCCGCTGGCCAACGACTTCGTCTCCGACGAGGAGTTCGACCGTTTGCTGCACGCCTGGTTCGGCAATATCGCGCGAGCGCTGCTGCCCGGGCGCGGCTTCTACATCTGGGGCGGCTACGCAAACTGCGGCAATTATCCGCCAGTGCTGAAGGCCTGCGAACTCTACTTCTCGCAGGCCATCATCTGGGTCAAGGAGCACCCGGTCCTGACGCGGAAGGACTTCATGGGCAATCACGAGTGGTGCTTCTACGGCTGGCGTGAAGGCGCGGCCCACGTCTTCCTCGGCCCCAACAATGCGGTGGACGTCTGGCCCATCAAGAAGATCAACCCGCAATCGATGGTCCATTTGACCGAGAAGCCCGTCGAGCTGGCGGTACGGGCAATGCAGTACTCGTCGCGCGCGGGCGAGAACGTACTGGACCTATTCGGCGGCAGCGGCTCGACGTTGATCGCAGCGGAGCAGACGGGGCGTCGCGCGTACTTGATGGAACTCGACCCGCTCTATTGCGATGTCATAGTCGCCAGGTGGGAGAGATTCACGGGTCAGAAGGCGGAGCGGATCTCTGACCGGACCAACGCCCCCGACGTCGCGGAGGCGCTGGAGGGAGGTGTTGCGTGAGGCTACTGCGGACTGACCACTGGACCTTCGTTCGTGGGACCCGCGTCGATTCGATCGATGGTGATGCGGGCGATATCCGGTTCGGGACGCTCCTGGGCGTCCTCGAAATGAATCTCCGCGAGCTTGTCCACCACGAAGTCGGAGATGTCAGCGATCTGGTTCATCTCATGGCATTCGACGGCCGGTCCCCATTCCAGCGAAACCCGGTACTTGAAGGTGTCGCGCGGGTCCTTGGGGAGGTCCTTTGATGAGTCGCCGTTTCTGTTCTTGTCAATGTGATCGTCGTTCGTGGTCATTACTTGCCTCCCCCCGCGAACTCAAACTGCCCACGATCCACCTTGCGGAATCGCGCCTCGCCCTTCTTGTCGCGCTCTTCGCGCATCATCGCGGCGTAGAGCGTCGCGTGGGGCGTCTTGCCGCCGGGACTCTTCCACAGGCCCTGGTCGGCCATCGCGGTAATCAGTTCCTGGGCGTGCATCGGCTTGCCGGCCTTTTTCAAGACCGTCGCGGCGGCGTCCAGGGCGCTGACACGCTTCGGTTCTTGCTGGACGGTCGCCTTCGCTTTTGGCGTTGCGGCCTTCTTGCCGCCCTTGGCCTTCGCCGCGACGGGCGGGGCCTTGGTCTGCCTCTTGGTGGACTGCTTCTTCGCGGACTTCTTCTTAGACATTTCATTCTCCTGTACTTGGATTTCCTCGTTCTCTGTCGGGCGACACGCGTCGCCCGCGCTCTCCCTGACATCGCTGGACTGTTCCTCTTCGCAGTGCAGGTCCCAGCACGCCTGGCACATCGGGCGCTCGAGGTACGTCATCACGGGCGTACCCTTGCAGCGCGGCGTCGCGCAGCGCGATGGGTCGTATCGCGGCGCATCATCCTCCGCCGCCTCAGATACGGCGGCCTGTCGGCGTTCCGCCCTGGCCCGGCGCTCCTCGTATGGCACGATGCTGGGCGGCGCGGCGGCGAGACGCTCGTCGACATCCTGTGGCGGCAGATCGTCGTGAACGACGGCCGTCTCGGTCGCGACCGGTTCGGCGGACTTCGCAGATGCGACCTCCCGCCGCAGGCGTTGCGCGCTTTTGATGCGGACCTTTCGGCCAGTGTCGACATTCGTCGCCTCCCAGCCCCCGAGGCGGCTTTCGGCGTCGATGCGCACAGTAACGAGCTTGGCCGAGATCTTGGCGGCATAGGACCCGCCAATCTGGACCTGCGATTTCTTCATGGTCCGGTCCTTTCAGTTGCCAGGGTTCTTGATGTCGCCCGATACGTCGGGGTACTCATGCACGTCATCCCGCGTCACTGGCTCCGCGAGCCCGACGGCCTCGATCAGCGGGTGCCTCTCCCGAAGCACCGCCGTCAGGCCATCGCAAAGGGCCTGGAACCGAGGAATGGCCTCCTCGGCCCTCCCCGGGCATTGGAACGTGACGCTCATCTCGCAATACATGGGTCAACTCCTCTCGCAAGGTCCTGCCGCGCTCGCCCGCCCGCGCGGGCGGGTCCGACGCGGCGTCATTACTCAGTCGTTCACCGGCACGGTCACTATCCGGTGGCTGCCATCCGGCATCTCGTGGTCATGCAGGTACGCAAACTCGACACCTGCGGCGGCGAGCCGGTCGACGTCTTGCTGTTCAACCACCTTTGGGCCGTTGAGCAGAATCGCCACGCCCTTGCCGCTGGCCTCCGTCCACTGAATGGCCTCGTGAGCCGTCTCGAATTCGATTGCCTGGTACTCGATGGTCATGGTCGTTCCTCCTGCGGCGGCCTATCAGCGGCCGACTGCGATGGTTCGTATCCCGCCGCGCTGTCGCCGGCCGATGAACCGCGCGGTCTCCGGTCCGCCGACCCGGTCGATGCGTTCGCAATCCCGCGCGCTGATTGCCAGATACCGTCCGTCGGGCATGCTCAGCGCGGCCCCGCCGCGCTGGCCAGCGTAGTCCTCCGCCTCTTCATAGGTCCTGAACTCTCGGGCTTTGCATTGGATGGTCATGGTTATTGCTCCACTCGTTGTGCCTTACGAACCGTAGATGAATTCCGCGAGGCCCGCGGCCAGGAGGTCGACGATCTTCTGAGCGATGGGCGTGGCCGCCTCGATGTCCATGCCGCGATCCCAGTTGTAGACCGTCGCGCGGTCCTCGATCCGCTGCAGCCACAACTTCGAAATGCGGCTGTCGTCGATCTCGTAGGCGGGATTCTCAGCATGCTCGGCGAAGACCAGGGCCTCGAAACGGTGTCCGCCGATGGTCCCGCTTACCCACGCCCCGCCACTATGCGTGCGGCGCTGAAGCTTCTTGATGTCCAACGTATCCATCAGGTCGAGGGCGTCTTCGATTGGATTGGTGTTCTTCTCCGTAATCATGGTGGGTCCTTTCGTTCAGACGTTGTTTTCGATCTCACTCATCAGGACGAAGGCGCTTCGTTCCCAGCGCTCGATGCCGGCTGCCGTCTCTACCTCGTATTCCGTCCATTCGCCGGTGGTCGGATCAAAGGCGTAGCCATTCATGATGCCTCCGATCTCGCCATCCTCGGTGTGCAAGACCTGGGTCCCGCCGGCGATCGGCTCTTGAAGTTGCAGCCGGTCACGGTGGGCCTGGAGGCGGGCCGTCGCCATTCGCAGGTCGGCCCATTCCCGCGGCGTCAGCATGTCCTGCTCCTTGGCGACCAGCAGCGTGATCGCGGCATTCAGCAGTTCGTTGTCGAGTTGGCGCTCTTGCGTCATGGCGTTCTCCTTCAAATCTCGAATCCCAGATTTAAGCAGCGCTCCAGGTCCTTCATGGTTATCGCGCCCGCCCGCAGGATGCGGGCGGCCCACGCGCTGATCGCCAGGCTTTGGCACGAGAAGCATTCCTTCAGGAACGCCCGCAGGTCGGGGTCGAGCGCCACCTTCTCGTCTCGTTCGTCGATTCGCGTTTTCATCTTCGTATCTCCTGTTGGGTACGCCCGTCGCGTACACCCACATGAGGGCAAGTTCCGCGAACGGAATCAAGCGAATCTGGCCCTAATTCCGGCCGGATTTCGCAGATTCTTTTCCATGTACCGACGCGAGATTCGGCGATGTCAGGCACACAGGTTGCTTGGAGGCCGAACCGAGCCACCAACGGCTGACGCCTGCCACGACCGTGACATCGACCGGTTTTTCCCAATGTCCCGGAGGGCGGCGTGATGGCAGGAGATGTCCGTACCCAACCTAACAAGCCGACCCTGAATCCCACGGCGCTGCCCGTGGCCGATGCGGCGCGCCTGCTCAGCGCCGCGGGCGGGATGCGCGTGACGGCCGAGATGATCCAGGCGGACATCGACGCCGGCGCGCCGACCAACGTCGACGGAACGATCAACCTGGTGCATTACGCCGCTTGGCTGGTGAAGGAGACGAGCGGCCGTGACGATTGACCCGCGCAGATTGCGACCGACGCAGCTCGTGCAGCTGCTCAACAGCACGCCGATGGGCGAGGTCATCGGCGATCGGCAACTGCACCGGCATCGCACGCGCGCGGGGTTGCGGATTACATCTACCGCCGATCCGCGCACCATTGATCTACTGCGTTACGTCGCCTGGCTGGTCAGCGAGCGGCACAAGCCCAAACCCGAGCCCGAGGGCCTGACGGGCTACGAGGCCCATAAGGAGCGGGTGGCGCAGCGGAACCGCGAGATGGCCCTGCTGGGCCGCGACATAGGCGAGATGCCGGCGATCGTGAATGCGGAGCGGAAGGACCGGGCGGCGCGTGACTTCCGCTACTTCTGCGAGCAGTACTTCCCACAGACATTTCACCTACCCTGGTCGCCGGACCACCTGAAGGTCGTCACCAAGATCGAACAGGCGGTGCTGGAGGGCGGGCTCTTTGCAATGGCCATGCCGCGTGGCAGCGGAAAGACGTCGCTGTGCGAGACGGCCTGCCTTTGGGCGCTGGTCTATGGGCACCGCGAGTTCGTGGCGTTGATCGGCTCCGACGAAGAGCACGCCGCGAATATGCTCGACTCCATCAAGGCGGAACTGGAGAACAACGAGCTGCTGCTGGAGGACTTCCCAGAGGTCGCCTTTCCGATTCATGCGCTGGAAGGCATTCACCAGCGTGCCGGCGGTCAGCTCTACCAGGGCAAGCAGACGCACATTGGCTGGACGGCGCGCGAGATCGTGCTGCCGACCATCCCCGGCTCGAAGGCCTTCGGCGCCATCATCCGCGTCGCCGGCATCACCGGCCGCATTCGCGGAATGAAGCACAAGCGCGTCGATGGTTCCAGCATTCGCCCGTCGCTGGTGCTGATCGACGATCCGCAGACGGATGAATCAGCACGATCACCGAGCCAGTGCGCCACGCGCGAACGCATCCTGGCCGGTGCGATCCTCGGCCTGGCCGGGCCCGGGCGCAAGATCGCCGGGTTGATGACGCTGACCGTGGTGCGCCCAGACGACCTGGCCGACCGAATTCTCGACCGTGACAAGCACCCGCAGTGGCAGGGTGAACGCACGAAGATGGTCTATTCGTTCCCGACGAACGAGGCGCTGTGGGCCCGGTACGCCGAGCTGTGGCGCGAGGGCATGCGCGCCGATCGCGGCATTGCCGATGCGACGGCGTTCTACCGCGACAATCGCGAGGCGATGGACGAGGGCGCGGATGTCTCCTGGCCGCAGCGTCATCATCCCGATGAGCTGTCGGCAATCCAACACGCCATGAACCTGAAGCTCGACCGGGGCGAGGCGGCGTTCTGGGCGGAATACCAGAACGAACCGCTTCCCGAAGAGCAGGTCGATGACGATCTGCTCACCGCCGACCAGATCGCTGCGAAGATCAACGGTCTGAAGCGCGGCGAGGTCCCGATCGGCGCGACGGCGCTGACCATGTTCATCGACGTGCAGGGCAAGGCCCTGTTCTGGCTCGTCGTTGCGTGGGAGGACGACTTTACTGGGTACGTGATCGACTACGGGACGGAGCCCGATCAGAAGGAGGCATATTTCACGCTGCGCGACATCCGCCGCACGCTAGCCAGCACGGCGTCACGCGCCGGCTTGGAGGGCGCGATCTACGCCGGCCTGGAGCGCGTCACCGACGTTCTGCTCGGTCGCGAGTGGCGGCGCGACGATGGGGCGATGGTACGGATCGATCGCTGCCTGATCGACGCCAATTGGGGCAGCTCGTCGGACGTCGTGTATCAGTTCTGCCGGCAGTCGAAATTCGCAGGCGTCGTGATGCCGTCGCATGGGCGATACGTCGGGGCGTCGAGCATCCCGTTCTCGGAATACAAGCGCAAGCGTGGCGACCGCGTGGGATTGAACTGGCGCATTCCGGTCGTGACCGGCAAGCGGTCTGTCCGCCACGCCGTCTTCGACACGAACTACTGGAAATCCTTCGTCCACGCCCGGCTCGCGGTACCGATGGGCGACCCTGGCTGCCTATCGCTGTTCGGCCGCAAGCCCGGACAGCACCGCCTGCTGGCAGACCATCTGACGAGCGAATATCGCGTGAAGACGGAAGGCCGCGGCCGAACTGTCGACGAGTGGAAGCTGCGCGTCGACGGCCTCGACAATCACTGGCTGGACTGCCTGGTCGGCTCCGCCGTCGCGGCGTCGATCCACGGCGCTGTCCTCTTCGGCACCGACGCGCCGCCTGCCCCGCGGCCACGAATCAAGCTGTCGACATTGCAGGGGGCCAGGCGATGAACCTCCAGCGTGTAAAACCCGCGGAGAAGCCGGACGAACAACGCGGCCTCGTGTGTCCTAGGTGCGGCTGCCAACATTTCAGGGTGGTCTACACACGGCCGTCGTGGGGTGGACGAATCCTTCGGCGGCGAGAATGCCGACATTGTGGAAGGCGCATTACAACGGCAGAGCGCACGATGGCGTAGCTTTCGATAGGAGATTCGCGATGGTCCTGGTGGAGGAAATTGAAATCGAATCGTTGCATGTAGCATCGGGCGGCCAGGCAGGGACTACTTCCGGTGCGAGGTTTTCGGCGTGCCGTCGCTATCGTTACATTCTCTGGCGGCTATGGAACCCGGACGAGCCGGTTGTCATGGTCGTTGGATTGAATCCATCCACCGCGGATGAGACCACCGATGACCCGACGGTACGGCGTTGTGTTCGCTTTGCGCAGTCGTGGGGCTATGGAGGCGTGTTGCTGACGAATCTTTTTGCGTACCGATCCAAAGATCCCGCTGCGCTGCCATCTGTTTCCGATCCGGTCGGGCCCGACAACGACCGATGGATCGCTTGGTCTAATGAGAGATCCGTCCTCTCGGTGGCTGCGTGGGGCGTGGGAGGCAGCCTCCATCAGCGGGACCGGGAAGTTTTGCCGCTCCTGACCAATCCTCACTGCCTTGGCATAACGAAGGGCGGGGCTCCCCGACATCCGCTCTACCTCGGCGCCTGGACGAGACCAAGGACATTCGCAGGGGCAATACCTGTGGAGAGGTCCCTTGACACGGCAGCAGGCTGTGGTAATAATTCCTTACGTCATGGTAAGGAGTTGGCCGATGAGCACCGATGCAACCACTCAAACTCGCGTCGAGGAGTGCCTGCGTCGCTTCCTGGCGACCTTGGGCCGCGAAGCGACACAACTACGAGACGAGACGAATCTTCTTCGCGACCTGGACTTCGCAAGCGAAGACGGCGTGGACTTCGTTCTCGATCTTTGTGACGCATTCGACTTCGACTTCCCTGCCGATTTCAACCCGTTTGTGCACGACAGTGGTCGGCGTGGGCGCCGGTTCTGTGAGCTGGTCCGTATAGTCGATGGCTACCTTCAATCGAAGGAGAAATGTCATGGATGACGTGCAACATACCCAGGAGGGAATCACCCAGCGGCTTCGCTGGGCCAGGGAGCAGGCTGGGCTTTCGCAGGGGCAGGCCGCGAAGGCCCTGGGCCTGCACCGCCCGACGATTTCGCAGATCGAGAGTGGCGAGCGCCGCGTGAGGGCGGACGAGATTAGGCGGTTCGCGGAACTCTATGATGTTCGCGAGGCTTGGTTGTTGAGCGGGGAGTCTGTCCTGCCAGGTCAGAGCGACCCGCGCATCGAGCTCATCGCCAGAGAGCTGAACAAGTTGAAGAAGAAAGACCTCGACGCGATTCTGCGGTTGGTTCAGGTCCTACGGAGCCCGCGAGGCTGAACAGGTGAACGACAGAACCATTGCGGCCAGGATCGCGTTACGAGCGGCACTGCAGCTCCGCCGCTCGTTGTCCATTCCGCGCGAACTCCCTGTCAACGTCTTCGATATTGCAGGCGCCATCGGGATCGATGTACGCTTTCTTGACTTGTCGTCACTGGAGGGCATGTTCTGTCGAGACCCAGGTCCGCGCATACTCCTGCCTTCGTTGAAGCATCGCCCGCGGGGCCGTGTTGCATTCTCTTGCGCGCATGAACTGGGTCATTTCGCGCTGAACCATGACACGAGATTCGACGAGTGCCCTGGCACGGCACCTCAGTACGGTCCGAAGAGCAGCGAAGAGTTTGCCGCCGACGCGTTCGCAGGCAGTCTATTGATGCCTCGACAGGCGGTTCTCAGCTCTTTCGCAAGGCGCCGGTGGATCTCCGATACTGCGACGCCTCTGCAGCTCTTCATCGTCGCCGGCGAAATGGGTGTCGGCTATGAAACGCTGCTTACTCACCTATCCGTCGTGCTTGGGCTTCTGCCTTCGGCGCGGATCGAGGATTGTAGACGCATCGCTCCGAAAACGATCAGGTCCGATTTCCTTCAAGATGAGGATTCCGGAGATCTGGTGATCATCGATGAGGCTTGGGCGCCCGTGCCAGTGGACCTTCAAATCGGCGATCTCATTGCGCTGAGCTCAGCGCCGACAGCACGGTTTCTGCTCCTGGAGCCGGTCTCTGATCGGGGCGACTGGAACATCTTTCGCGCCCACCGGTCTGGGATCGAGGACGTCGTCATCGGCGAACGCACGATCACTGTCCGCGTGGCTCGCTACGGGTACGTGGGCCCGGTTCGGAACAGGTTCCTGGAAGATCCGGATGAGCGCTAACAGTACAATTATTATTGAGGCGACCAACGTTTCGCTCGCCTGGTCGCATGCCTTTCTCCACGCGATGCACACTACATTGCGCGACATTCGGCCGATCGTGCTTACCATTGGCGGCTTCGATCCGCCGCTCCCTCCCGAAGACAGCAATATCCGTACGCTAGTGGATAATGCCTTGGTTCGAGCCGACAAGTACCGTACGCAGGTGTCGGCGATGACGATCTTCCCATTCACGATGTGGCTGCGGCGCAGCAAGCCGTCGTGTGCGGAGTTCTCCTCCTTGTGCATTGATCGATTGATCCCGCGTCTGAAAAGGCGTGACCGCCACAATCAATACGGCACGTACTTTGAACGCATGATGGCCTTTCGGGGAACCCGGAATTCCGTGGAACGGGTCGTAAACCAGATCCAACACGTCATCGAACTCTTGAAGTCTCGACGGCGACGACCTCGGCAATCGGCACTCCAGGTGGCCTGCTTTGATCCAGCGAAGGATCACACGCGCCAGCCAGTCCGCGGCTTCCCGTGCCTGCAGCAGGTTGCCTTCGCATACGACGCCAATGGTGGCCTTTGCGTAAGCGCGTTTTATCCAACGCAGTACATCTTCGACCGTGCGTACGGAAACTATCTTGGCCTATGCCATCTCGGCTATTTTGTCGCTCATGAGACGGGCCTCACGCTCCGACAGATGACTTGTTTCATCGGACGACCGTTGCTCGGCACCGTTTCCAAATCGACGCTGCGGCCCTTGCAGCGCAAAATCGAATTGCACTTACGAACTGTTGCATCGAGGGAGGAGCCGTCATGAATCTCCGAGAGTACCAGAACGAGGCATGCAAGACTGATCAAGCGTCGGGAAGTGATCTCGCGAGCATCATGGTTCCCCTGCTCGGACTTGCGGGAGAATCCGGCTCTTTGCTCACGGAGTACAAGAAGTGGCTCCGCGAGGGTGATCGATACAAGCCATTCACGGACCAAGTTTCCGAGGAAATCGGCGACATCCTCTGGTACCTGGCCAATATCGCCTCGAAGTTGAACCTTGATCTTTCCGAGATCGCCGCTGAAAACCTGGCGAAGACGCGTGACCGCTGGCCGGTTGCTGAAGATAGGAGCCCGCTGCTCTTCCCGGAGGGGTCGCGTCGATACGATGGTCAATTCCCAGCCAATGAACAGCTGCCCAGAAAACTGCGCATCGAGTTTCGAGAGAATCGGACAGCGGCCGGAGTCAAGCTCGAACTCAGCTGTGACCGCAGGCAGTTAGGCGACCCGCTCACGGATAACTCGCACATCGACGATGGGTACCGATTTCACGACGTGTTCCATCTGACAAACGCCATCATGCTTGGTTGGTCGCCCGTGACGCGAAAGCTGCTGCGATGCAAGCGGAAATCCGTCCCACAGATTGATGAAGTGGAAGACGGAGCACGCGCCGCTGTGCTCGAAGAAGCCATTTCTGCTTTTGTCTTTGGCTATGCCAGGGACTACTCGTTCTTCGAGGGGTCATCCACGATTGAATACGAGCTGTTGCGAACGATCCGGATCATGACGCGACCGTTTGAAGTCCGGGATCGCCCGAGTCGTGAATGGGAGCGGGCTATCCTTGCTGGTTACGCTGTATGGCGAGAGATGCGCGCGAATCACGGCGGCTGCTTTGTGGGTGACGCAGAGTCGGTTACGGTCAGGTACGAGCCTTTGCCGAGCACGGTATGACGCAATAGCCCATCGATCAGCCGCTTAGTACTGATCATGTGCAAATACTCGCCCTTTTCAATCAATGGCCGGTGGGTTTACACACGCGCGGCAAGCGGGTTTGTTGACGCCCTCGGATCGAGCAGCTTGTCGTTATTACCACGTCAGGCGACATCTTGGCGGCTTGGCGAGGCCGGCGGGGTCTACATGCGTAACAATCTTGAGTAATCGCGCGTCCTTACGTTGCATCAGACGTCGGCGCTGCGTATGAAACCCATGGCCAGCCAGGCTGGGTCCTCCCGGAGGCGAGCGGTCGGCGGCCGATCACCGCGGGCTGCGTTTCGAGCAGATAACACGCCGTGCAGGGCTGCACTCCTGCGCGGCGTGCCGTCTTGTGCGGCCCAGCCAACACCTTTCGGCGGTTCATCAGTCTATATGCGTAACGATCTTCACGGCCACCGCGATTCTGTCGTTAGCTGGGTACTTCTCGTGTCGGTACAGGCTGGATGAACGGCGTTTCTCGCTACGCCCAGGATCGCGTGCTTCCGCCGTTGCGGGAGGACCGCAAGCTCAGGCTCGAACTGCGCTTGGTGGGCGGACTGGATCGAGATGATGCCGTTCAGGAAGCGTGGCTGGCGCACCTGGAAGGCCGAAATCCGGCGCGGGCGGTGAATACATTCGCCCGACGCGAGCGGCGGCACCGACAGCGCATGCTGCCCATCCTGAACTGAATCGAGCGCATCGATGCCCAATGACCCGACCATTACCGACGCGATCCGCGAGAACGCCGCGGGACCGAAGCGGGCCCAAGGGGACTCGGGCAGCGTCGAGCAGCACGATCTGAAAGACCAGATCGAGGCGGATCGGTATTTGTTGTCGAAAGAGGCGGCGAAGAAGGGCCTCGGGGTGCGGATGACGAAGGTGGTCCCGCCGGGAGCGGTGTGAGTGTGTTCAAATGGCTTCGACAACTCGGTTCGCGGAAGGGCGGTGGTGTGCCGCGCGGCCGTATGCTCGTCGTGCGCGGCAAGTACGACGCCGCCCAGACCACACACGAGAACCGCCGACATTGGGCCAACGCCGATCATCTTTCGGCCAATGCGGCCGTCGGCGCGGACGTCCGCCGCATTCTGCGGAGTCGGGCCCGCTACGAGGTCGCCAACAACTCTTACGCCAAGGGAATTGTCCTGACGCTGGCGAACTACGTCGTCGGCACCGGCCCGCGGCTCCAGATGCTCACCGGCGATCCCCAGGCCAACCGCGTCATCGAAAAAGAATTCTCTCGCTGGGCCAAGGCCGTCGGCCTGGCTCACAAGCTGTGGACCATGCGGATCGCGCAGTGCGAATCGGGCGAGGTCTTCGCCCTGCTGGCGACGAACCCGCTGGTCGATGCCCCGGTACAGCTCGACGTCCGGCCAATCGAGGCGGACCAGGTCTGCACGCCGTGGCCGGTGCCAATTCACCGGCGAGACGCCGGTGCCACCCTCGACGGCGTCATCTACGACGAGTTCGGCAACCCGGTCGCCTATTACGTGCTTCGACAACATCCCGGCGACAACGCCGCCTGGAAGGCCGGCGGCGTCGAGTTTGACGTCATGCCGGCCGAGTCGGTCATTCATCTCTTTCGGGCCGAGCGCCCGAGCCAGAGCCGCGGTATCCCCGAAATCACCTCATCGCTGTCGCTCTTCGCCATGCTGCGCCGCTACACGCTGGCGGTGTTGGGGGCCGCGGAGATGGCGGCACTACCGTCCGGCGTCATTTACACCGACGCCGCGGCGGATGCTGAGGCCTCGCAGGTCGAACCGATGGACCAGGTCGAGATGGACCGCGGCACGTGGATGACCATGCCCTTCGGTTGGAAGATCGGCCAGATCAAGGCCGAGCAGCCCACCACGGTCTATGGCGACTTCAAGCACGAGGTGATCAATGAGATCGCCCGCTGCCTGAACATGCCGTTCAACATCGCAGCCGGGAATTCGTCGGGCTACAACTACGCCTCGGGGCGCCTCGATCACCAGGCCTTCTTCAAGGCCATTCGCATCGACCAGGCCTATCTGGCGGACGTGGTCCTCGACCGCATCTTCAAGGCATGGCTCAACGAGGCCGTCCTGATCGACGGCTATTTGCCACAATCGGTCCGCACGCTCGACTTCGACGCATCGCACCAATGGTTCTGGGACGGGCTGGAACACGTCGACCCGCAGAAGGAGGCCAATGCGCAGGCCACGCGCTTGTCTAGCAACACCACGACGCTGGCTGCGGAGTTCGCCAAGGCGGGCCTGGATTGGGAGAGCGAGCTGCGGCAGCGGGCCCGCGAGGTGGCGCTGATGCGCGAGCTCGGGCTGACCACAGAACAAGCCGCGCCGCCGACATCGGCAGACACCGAAAACGACACGGAGGATGAAGACGATGTCACGGAAGACACTGTCGCCCAAGCGGCCTGACGAAGCGCAGGTGCCGGACCGCATCGTGCTCCGCTGCACGCCCGGCAATATCTCGCTGGAGGCCTTGGCCGCTGAGGGCGACGCGCAAGCCGTCCCCCGCTTCACCATGATCGCCTACACCGGCGAACCCATGCGCGTCGAGGGTTGGCGCTTCCCGGTCGTGGTCGATCTCGAGGGCCTTTCAATTCCATCCCAGCGCCGGCCCGTCCGTTTCGGGCACAGCATGTATGCAGGCGTCGGGCACACCGAACGCATCGCCGTCGACGCGGGTCGGCTGATCGCCGAGGGCATCGTCAGCCGTGACACCCCTGCGGCCCGCGAAGTCGTGGCCAGCGGCAAGCGCGGCTTTCCCTGGCAGGCGTCGATCGGCGCCCAGGTCGGACAGGCCGAGTTCGTGCGGAACGGCAAGAGCATCACCGTCAATGGCAAGACCTTTGAGGGTCCGATCTACGTCGCCCGACGGACGGTGCTGGGGGAGATCAGTTTTGTGGACCTCGGCGCAGATACGAATACCGCCGCAACGATCGCGGCGCAGCAGTTGGAGAACACGGTCATGGATGAAACAAGCGAAACGGACGTCACGCCGGCCGAGGAGACTCCGATGACGGAAACGACGCGCGACGCGCACGCGGACGGGAACGGCACGGATGCCAATCCCTCCGCCAACGCGCCGAGTGGTCAGTCCTCGCCAGTCACGGAGCTGCGGGCTCAGGCCGCGGCGGAGAGCAAGCGAATCGGTGCCATCCGGCGGATCTGCGCCGGCAGGTTCTCCGACATCGAAGAGGAGGCCATCGCCGAGGGCTGGACCGAGGAGAAGACCGAGCTCGAGAAGCTGCGGGCCTCGCGCCCCAAGGCGCCGGCGATTCACGCCGTCGAGAACGCGATGGGCGGCCAGGTCCTCGAGGCCGCCTGCATGCTCACCGCGAAGCTCGCGACGGTCGAAGAGCAGTACGACGAGAAGACCCTCGAAGCCGCGTCGAAGCGCTTCCGCGGCGGCATCGGCTTGCAGGAACTCCTGCTAGAGGCCGCCTGGGCCAATGGTTACACGGGCCGTAATTTCCGCGACAGCCGCGGCGTCCTGCGATTTGCTTTCGGCCAGAACCTTCAGGCGGCTTTTTCGACCATCGACATCGGCGGCATCCTCTCGAATGTCGCCAACAAGTTCCTCTTGGAGGGCTTTTTCTCCGTCGAGCGGACCTGGCGGAACATCACTGCCGTCCGCAACGTCAGCGACTTTAAGACCGTTACCAGTTACCGGCTGATCGGCAAGGACCAGTACGAGAAGGTTGCGCCGGGCGGGGAACTCAAGCACGGCACGCTGGGCGAGCAGAGCTACACCAACAAGGCCGACACCTACGGCCTTCTGCTGTCCATCGACCGCCGCGACATCATCAACGACGACCTCGGCGCGATCACCACGGTGCCCCGCAAGCTGGGCCGCGGTAGCGGCCTGAAGATCAACGATGTCTTCTGGTCGGTCTTCATGAACAACGCGGCCTTCTTCACGGTGGGCAACAAGAACTACATCGAGGGCGTGGAAACCGCCCTGGGCATCGACGCCCTCAGTCTGGGCGAGCGGACCTTCATGGACCAGGTCGATGCGGATGGAAAACCCATCGGCATCATGCCGCAGGTGCTACTGGTGCCGACGTCGCTGTCGGCGATGGGCACGATGCTGTTCAAGAGCCTGGAGATCCGCGACACGACGGCCAGTACGAAATATCCCGTGGCCAACCCGCACGCCGGCAAGTTCCGAGTGGAGGTGAGCCGCTATCTATCGAACGCGCAGTACACGGGTTTCTCTGACAAGGCCTGGTATCTGCTGGCCGATCCGGCCGACCTGCCGGTGGTCGAGGTCGCGTTCCTCAATGGTCAGGAGTCGCCCACCATCGAAACGGCGGAGGCGGACTTCCACGTGCTCGGCATCCAGATGCGCGGCTACCACGATTTTGGTTGTGCGATGCAAGAGCCGCGCGGCGGAGTCAAGAGCAAGGGGCAGGCGTAAGCGTGAATGATCAATAGCGAATTGCGAATTGCGGAAGTACGCGACTGACACCAGCCATTCGCTGCTCGACATTTGCAATTCAAACCGGAGGTTCGTATGGCACAGGCAACATTTGTGCATGATGGCGAAACGATCGACTACACGCCCGGCGCCGCTGTGGCGGCGGGTGACGTGGTCGTGATCGGCGAATTGGTGGGTGTGGCCAAGGCCCCTATCGCCGCCAACGCGCTGGGCGCGCTGGCAGTCAAGGGTGTCTTCGACTTCGCCAAGGCGACGGGCGGCGGGACGGCGATCACCGCCGGGGCCAACGTCTATTGGGATGACACGAACAACGTGGCCACGACCACGGCGGCCGGCAACAAGCTGATCGGCAAATGCGTGAAGGCCGCAGTGGACGCCGATGCGACCGTCCGCGTGCGGATGTTGCAGTGAGCAAGGTCCGCCACGGCGGATCTGCGACTTGCGTTGAGGCCTGAGGCTTGAGGCGAAATGACGGACGTGCTCGACAAGGGCTCAGCGTGGCTGGAGGACCAGCGAACGCGGCACATGACGCGGATGGTGGTCTACCAGCGCGGTGGTGATTCGATGGAACTGGCGGCCACGATCGGCCGGACCGAGTTCGAGCAGGCCGACGAGTTCGGCGTGATCCACAAAACTGAGTCGCGCGATTACCTGGTGCTGACCGCTGACCTCGTGCTCGCCGGCATTCAGACGCTGCCGAAGGCGGGAGACCGAATCCGGGAGACGGATGGTACGAGGATTTTCGTCTACGAGGTCATGGCCCCGGGTAGCGAGCCGCCGTACCGCTACAGCGATTCGTATCGACGGACGCTGCGGATTCACACGAAGTATGTCGGGACAGAGGGATGAGATGAGATGGCGACGGACATCTTCAGCACACCGGGCACGACGCCGTGGGTATCGCCGATCACAGGGACGGTGCGCGTGCGATGCTGGGGGGCCGGCGCAGGCGGCGGCGTGCATTCCTCCGGCGAGGGCGGCGGTGGAGGCGGTTCCTACGCGGAGGGCAATTTTCCGGTCGTCGAAAAGCAGCCCTATGACGTCGTCGTCGGCGCCGGCGGCGGGCCTGGTATTGCCGGTGATGACACCTACTTCGACGACGGATCGATCATCTATGCGCCGGGCGGCCAGCCCGGGCAGACCGGCGGCAGCGCCGGAGGTTTCGGCGGGCCCGAAGGGTTGGGAGAGGTGATCTTCAACGGGGGCTACGGCGGAAACGGTGCGTCAGGTTTTGGATTTCGCGCCGGCGGCGGCGGCGGGGCCGGGGCTGGCCCAACGGGAAGCGGATTGAACGGCGGCAATGGGATCGTTGATGCCCCCGGCGCGGGCGGAATCGGCCCTGGAGGCAATGGCGGCAATGGAGGCGGAGCCGCAAACAACGGGCAGAGTGGGGCAGCGCCCGGCGGCGGCGGCGGTGGTGGTGGGAACTCTGGCGGCAACGCGGGCTTGGGAGCGGCTGGACGAGTGGAAATCGAGTATTCGCTCGGCGCGAACCGCGTCGGTACGCGGGCCGCGCTGACAAGGGCAGGGACCTAAAGGATGTGGCGACGACCGGCCAATACACGGCGCTGGCAGGCGGTGATCGGCCCGATCACCGACGGCAATCCGGTGTCGCTGGTGCCGACGGACAGCGAAGGGAATGTATTTGGCGCCGGCGGGCGCACGTTCGAGATGACATCGCTCGTCCTTCAAAACGGGAATCAGGAAACGAACGTGGCAGTCGACATCCTCTCCCGCGGGGTAGCCGACAGCGTGATTGGAAAGTGTTACGCCCAGTCCGGGGGTAGCGGCGTCGCGCCGCTGATCGAACCCGGCCTCTGCACGCGGATCGGCGAGTTGCCTGGCCTCGTGGCAATCGGAGGGGATGCGAGCGTGGTGGGCTTTGCGACAGGATTCACATGGTGACCAACGAAAGCGACAACGGATGGCCGGAGTACAAGAAGGCCGTGCTCTGGCGACTGGACGACATGGAGAAGCGCATCAGCGCCATCGACCGCAAGCTCTGGGGCGTTATGGCCGGCGTGGTCTTCGTGGGCCTGAAGGCGGTCTTTGATCTCATCGTGAAGTAGGCATGAGCACAATCCTGGACATCGCCGACGCCGTGACCGCCGACCTGAATGCTGGGCCATTCAACCCGGCGCTGGGCGCAGAGCGACGCTATCAGCCGACCTTTGAACTGCCGGAACTGGCGGACCTGAAGGTCAGCGTCGTGCCCAAGTCGGTGGAGGTCACGAACGCCACGCGGGAAAGCGGCTACTTCGGCTGCGCCATCGACATCGGCGTGCAGAAGAAGATCGCGGATGAAGCGGAGATCGACGCCCTGGTGAACCTAGTCGAGCAGATCGCCGACCACCTGCGGCAGAAGCGGCTGGATAGTTTTCCCAACGCGGCGTTTGTCTCGATTGCGAATGAGCCAGTGTTTGCCCCGGAACACCTGGACCAGCAGCGGGTGTTCACCAGCGTGCTCACTGTGACGTATCGCGTGCGGAGGTGAGTAGTGGTGCCTGATTCCGAGGAAGCAAAGTCGATCAAGTGAAGGAGCGGTAAGCGATGGCATTCAAGCTCGGCATGGAGGCCCGGCTCAACTACAAGGTCGGCGGCCAAGGCGGCGTCGGGGCCTGGTTGGCGCTGAACAACACCAAGGATGTGACGCTATCGTTGGAAACGGGCGAGGCGGACGTCACCACCCGGGCCAACAACGGCTGGCGGGCCACGGTCGCCACGCTGAAAGAAGCGACGGTCGAGTTCGAGATGGTTTGGGACACCGCCGATGCCGGCTTCGGGGCGATCAAGGACGCCTTCCTGGGCAATGACATCATTGGATTTCAAATCCTGGATGCTGCCGCCGGCGAAGGGTTGCAGGCCGACTTTATGATCACCGGCTTTTCGCGGAACGAGGCATTGGAGGAGGCGATCACCGTGAGCGTGACCGCCAAGGTGACTTATTCGGCCACGCCGCCCAGTTGGGTGCCGCCATCGTGATGAGGGAGAGTAAGCGTCATGAAGTGCTTCACCGATAACGCGGGTCGTTCGTGGACCATCGCCATCAACGTCGACGCCATCAAGCGGGTTCGCGGGCTACTCGACGTGGACCTGCTCGAGGTCGTCGAGGGAAAGTTGATCGACCGGCTGATCCGCGATCCGGTGCTCCTGTGCGACGTGGTCTATGCCGTCTGCAAGCCGGAGGCGGACGCCCAGGGAGTAGGTGACGAGGACTTCGGCCGCTCGATGGCCGGCGATGCCATCGAGCATGCGACCAAGGCCCTGCTGGAGGAGCTCGTGGGTTTTTCCCCGAGCCCGAGGGATCGGGTCAACCTCGGGCGCGTGCTGGAAAAGACCTGGGCGGTGATGGACAGAGCAAGGGACGTGATCGAGGCCCGGATCAAGGGAGGCGAGATCGAAAAGGCAGTCGAACAAGCGCTGGCGAGTGTTGGGAACTCGTCTGGCGCTGCGCTGGCATCGTCGGCGTCGAGCCCGGACAGCTGACGCTCCGCGAACTCTTGGTGATGGCCGAGGCGCGGATGCGCGATGAATGGGCGCGGACGTCGTCGCTCTTGGCGCTCATCGCCAACGCCCATCGCGACCCGAAGAAGACGCGAGCCTATCGACCCAGCGATTTTGATCCAATCAGCAAGCCACCCAAGCCCATCAAGGTCGGTGTCGAGGTTCTCAAGGATGTCTTTCTGCACGGCAAGGTGCCGGCGCAGATGTAAACACATGGAGGTGTTGCAATGTTGGCACGGAAGTCCATCGTCTGTCACTGTTTGCTCGCCATGCTCGGCGCGTGCGTCACCGGCTGTGCGGGCCTGAACGCCAAGCCGCCCATCGAGGAGTTCGCCAACAAGCTGGCCGACCAGGCGATCATCCCGGCAGTCAAGCAGGGCCTGTCGCAAGGTGTTGAGCAGCTCACCATCCAGGCCGGCGCCCAGGGGATTAACCCGACGTATGTCGTGAACTTCGCCGGCAAGTGGGTGGTTGGCATTGAGGGCCGCGCATCGGTGGGTGTAGAAGGTATCGCCGGTCAACTCCAAGTCTCCAGCGCCGGCGGCGAGAAGACCGAGCAGAGTCCCTATGCGCGGGACACCGCCCCACCGCAATCGGCGAATCGGGACGAGCAACCTTTGGCCACGCCGCCCAACGAGGAGCGGCCGTGACCGGTGCTCGCTACATGCTCGTCGCGGGTTGGTGCGCGATGGCGATCGCAGGCTGCGCGGCCACTACGGCGCGGCAGTCGATGTCCGGGCCGGTTCCGCCCGCGCCCCCGGGAGCCACGAAGCCCGGGCCAACGCCGAGTAAGCCTGAGTCGCACACCACGGCGCAGGCCGCGCAGCAGTCGGGCCAGGGAAATGTCACCGGGCAGGTCGACGCCAGCGGCTGGAAGGGAATCGAGGTCTCCAGTGCCGTGCCTGTCGGGCAGGTGATCCTGATGGGGTTGATGTTGTGGCTCAGTCACCGTCGCGAAATGGCCCGGATCAGGCAGAACGGAAGGCACGCGACGTGATCGACATGCGGATCAAGAGCCTGTTCTTCGACCGCCAGAAAGTCGTCCGCGCCGTCGACAAGGCGAAGCAGTTCGTGCTGTCGAAAGCCGGGGCGTTCATCCGCACGGTTGCTCTCACCAGCATCCGGAAGCGCAAGGGCTCCGCGCCGCCCGGCTCGCCGCCGCACTCGCACGTCGGGCTGCTCCGCAACTTCATCCTGTTCGGCTACGACCGAGCCAGCGATTCGGTCGTCGTCGGACCGGCCAAGCTGAATAAGCCCAACGAAGCCCCTCGCGTATTGGAGCATGGTGGGACCACCACAGCTACGCGCTTCGCGCGCGGCATGCGCCCCAATCGCCGTGTTCGGATCGCGGCTCGCCCGTTCATGGGTCCGGCGCTGGAGAAGGAGAAGCCGAAGCTTCCGGCTTTGTGGCGCAACAGTGTGAAGAGCGGCTGATTTCTACTTCAGGCGCAGTGTACGACGCGGCGGCATTTGCCAATGAACACTTGCTTTGAACCACTGATGTACTTGTTGCCCGGAACTGAAACGGGGCCCACGAGCTGGCCTAGGGCGATCGCTGTGACGGTCCCCTTCGAAACTAGACGAATGAATGCGTTCAAGTCGTCGGCATTCCTCTGGACGTTGGCCTCGTCGGTCTTCCCGGTGAACTCATGCACGACGAACAGTGTGGTATCCGCTTCGCGTTCCTGCGCCTCACAAAAGGCGCCCGCCAAACCGGTCAGTAGTTGGTATCGCACGCCTCGAGCCCTTTCGTCGTCGGCGGCAATGCCGAGCAGGCCTTCGCAGAGCAGGCCGAAGCGCTCCGGAACACGGCTTCGGGGATTGTCGCGTTCTCGGGTCTCCACATATTTGCCTGCGACCTCGCCAAATGGTTCATCAGCCTTGGCTTCAATGCTGGCGAGAACCTTCGTGTTGCCCGCACGGCCCCAGAGAACGAGATCCGCGTTGCGCTTCTCACCACCGCAATCATCAAAAGCGGATACACGCTCCGGTTCGCCAATTTCCCAAACGATGTCAGCGGTCTCGGAGCGCGAGTTGAGCAAAGCCACGAGTTCAGGAGGGATCTGCGGATCTCCCGGTACAGGAAACCACGCCTTCGCCAGTTCCTTGGCGCTTCGACCGTCCACCCACTGGCTCGCTCCCTTCTTCGGTGGCGCGATCCTGAACCAGTCTTCAATAGAACGAATCTCGCTCTTGCTCTTGCAGATTCGAAGCATGTTCAACTTCCCGCGTCACGGAGCAGAACAAAACCGTTTATTCGGTGGCGTGGTTATGCCACCTGGGTCATGACCCTACCGAGGGAACTGAATGGCATCAACTCAGGGCATCCGCGCCGGCAAGGCCTTCGTCGAACTCGGCGTGAGCGACAAACTGACGAAGGGCCTGCGCGCCGCGCAGAAGCGCCTGCAGGCCTTCGGCGCTTCCGTGGGGTCCCTCGGTGCGCGGATTGCGGCGCTCGGCACGGCGGCGCTGGCACCGCTGGCTGCCAGCGTGCGAACCTTCTCCAACGCCGGCGACGTGCTCGACAAAATGGCGGCGCGGACGGGGCTGTCCGCCAAGGCCCTGTCGGAGCTGGGCTTCGCCGCCGAGCTCTCCGGCGCCGACCTAGAGACGCTGGAGAAAGGCATCCGCAAGATGCAGAAGTCCATCCTCGACGCCGAGCGGGGATTGGCGACCACGAGGCAGGCCATGGCGCAGCTCGGCCTGACCGTCGAGGATTTAAAGGGCCTTTCGCCGGAGCAGCAGTTCCTGCTCATCGCCGATCGCCTGAGCCGCATCGAGGACCCAACGCGACGTGCGGCGCTGGCGATGGAACTCTTCGGCCGCGCCGGCACGGGCCTGCTGCCGCTTCTACAGGATGGGGCCAAGGGTATCGAGGCCCTGCGCGAAGAAGCGCGCCGGCTGGGGCTGACCGTGTCGACGCAGACGGCCAAGGACGCGGCGCTACTCAATGACACGCTTCACACGCTGTGGCGCGTGGTCAAGCAGGGCATCTTCGTCGTCGGCTCGGCCTTGGCCCCCGCGGTCGTCGAGCTGTCAAACGCCGTGACCAGAACGGTCGTCCGAGTGTCGGAATGGATCAAACAGAACAAGGCGCTGGTCGTCACAGCCGCGAAGATCGCCGTAGGCGTGACCGGCGTGGGCTTGGCGCTCGTCGCCCTGGGCCTTGTCATCTCCGGCGTCGGCGCGGCGCTCGGCACGCTGGCATCCATCGCGGCGGGTGTCGGTACGGTGCTGGGTGTGGTCGTTTCAGTTCTCGGCGCGCTGCTCTCCCCAATCGGCCTGGTTGTTGCTGCAGTCGTCGCCCTGGGCGGCACGCTCTTGGTCGTCAGCGGCGCAGGCGCCGAGGCCCTGGCCTGGCTGGGCGAGCAGTTCGGCTGGCTGAGGGAAACAGTATACAAGGTAGTTGGCGGGATCGCCGACGCCCTGGCCGCCGGCGACATCTCCCTGGCCGCGCAGATTCTGTGGCTCTCACTGAAAGTAGTCTGGGAGAAGGGCACACTGGAGCTGCGGAGGGTTTGGGAGACGGCGACGCAGTTCTTCGTCGGCCTCTTCTACGACGCCTTGGCCGGGACGCTCACCATCGCCGAGTCGATTTGGCATGGGCTGCAGGTCGCCTGGATCGAGACGACGAGTTTTCTGTCTCGTGGTTGGGAGCGCTTCACCTCATTCCTCACCGAGACTTGGCTGACCATCGCCAACATCCTGACCAAGACCTGGAAC
>WBZR01000539.1_pt1 | contig 59344 bp, 47 predicted proteins | sample 5204231 | NCBI WGS metagenome assembly WBZR01 (sample SAMN12412403, study PRJNA552823) | activated sludge metagenome | isolation source: activated sludge from anammox sidestream of wastewater treatment plant... | place: USA: Virginia | collected 2017-08 | reverse complement strand
ACTCTCTCCGACAGGGAGATGAAACTTGTAAAGGATGCCGACATACATAACCTCATCTCTTATGAGGACTTCATGAAAGGCAATAACAAGGTTTTTCAGAGGGCTGTGAGTGCATTCCTCATAGATGGTCTGATAGATACTTATGAAAGAGTGTTCGCCAGACGTTACTTGTTTGACCCTGTATCTGCCAGATTTTGTGGACAACTTAATAAGCTGTTTGATTACAAGGAGAAGTACATGTTTACTAATGGATTGTCCGATGTCTACAAAGAGATGTTGGAAGTAGCTGAAAAGGGTAATCTTTATGACACAATGATACATGATGTGTATCTGCAAGTAAAAGACACCTTTGAGAAATTTAACTTTATCAATCTGGTTTTCAGGAACATTTCATGGGGAAATGAGGATGATATGTCAATTATTTTGACTAACTTGTGTAAATATCACAAGTTTAGGATGGATTATAAAAATTATAAACATAAAGTGGTTAACAATTAAAAACAAACAAAATGAGCGTTTTCAGTTTAGATTGGTTTAGATCCAAGAAGAAAGAGGCAGATCCTCTTTACGATTTGTATGTGGAAGAGCAAAAGCTCAAGAATGAAATCCTGAGGCAGAAGGTCGAGAAAAAAGACAAGCCTTACAGGAAAATGACCCTGGTAAATGATGTGCTCACTGTTGTAATGAACGATGGCACCATCATAGTGAAACCTGAATGCTCACAGGACGATTTCATGTTGGCAAGAACTGCTAAGACTGAGGATCAACTGTTTGAGGTCCTGAAGGATTTGAATCTGCTCAGTGAAAGAGAAGATTGGGAAAAGTCAAGGGAAAATACCGAGAGGGTATATAAAGGATTCAATGTCGTCACTAAATTAAAGGACTTTGAGATGAAGGACGATTGTATTTACATCAAGGGAATAAACAGAAGCCTTCCTGAACTGCTTGTCATTAGGATAGGAAAGGTTGCTGAGAAATATCTTGATGAAAAAGGGAATGTTGATGAAGATGCTCTGTCTAAGGATGATGAATATCTGTCCCTCAAGAGGTTCTTCATGTGGTGTTGCCTGAATCCAAGGGCCGAGGTGGCTGAGAAACTTTATGACTTCCTGGAGAAGAACAAGTTCAAGTTCACTAAGCAAGGAATGTTCGTGGCACTCAGAAATGTTGTCAATGTGGCTGGAAGTGACAGTGAGATTGTCGATTTCATAAGTAATGCCTATAACAAGGTAAAAGGTGTATGGAAGAAGAATCCTGTAGATTATCATGTGTATGAAGAAAAAGAAGGTTATGTTCTTGTTCATAGAACTAAGATTGACCAAGGATACGAAAAGTATATAGGTAATCTCAAAGATTTGTATGTGGATCTTCCCAATATGCGTGAGAACCGCTTTACTGACAACTGGACAAAGACCTTTGACATTCGTATTGGAAAGACTGTATGGATGGACCCCAAAGAATGCAACTGGAGTACGCAGGATTGTGCTGCCGCTGGGTTAGTAATGTAGCCCCTTCATGTAGTAATACATGGATGAAAATCGAGCAAAAACGGTGAAATCCTTCAAAAAAGCTAAATACTTACAGTACTTAGAGTTAATGGACAATACCGTGCTAAACACAGAAACTAACAAGTCTGTGTCAGTGTAACGCATAGAGGATGAAACTTAGAGATAAGAATATAATTCCTCCACGAGTGCTCGACAATCTGTTTACAGGTTGAAAATATATGCTGAACTTACACAATGATAAAGTGTAAGAAGTAAGAGATAAAAAGCTCTTACGATAACAAAATGTACATTTCGCTGGCTATACTGCTCCTTATGTACTGTGTGGAGACACTACTGTTTTCACTATTATCAATCCTATGAAGGTAGTGGGTATAGGTAAGGAAAAGGGAAGGTGCTATGAATATCTTCCTTTCATGACCACAAGCGTGGAAGAAGCTGACAAGATTATGAATGCAGGTGATTTCGATTTCCTCCAGCTTGATGAGCAGTATGCTATTGACGAACTGAAGGGATTGGAAGAAAAAGTGAAGGAGGGATTTGCCACTGAAGCAAAGAAGCATCAGTTCAACATATCTCCTATATCCTCTGTCGATGTACATAATATCGTTAAATCGCTTTCCGTAATGGAGAATGAAATAAAGAGAAGGGTCATCGAGGTGAAATAAAAAGATGAGTGCTACCATGAATTTTGTTAAATTTGTGGTAGCACTAACTTTTTTAATTATGCGCAAGAAAAAACCAACTCCAAGAAAGCCTAGGACAAGAGGGGCAGGAACCTATACCGAAGCAGCCTTCTGGGCAATGATACGCTTCACCTTAAGGGAAAAATCAAGGTATTGGAAACCTATTTCCCTATGCAGAGCAAGAGCAAGAAGAAAGGTTCAGCTTGTGGGAAAGAGATGGAGTTACCAGTATCAATGTAATATGTGTAAGAACTGGTTCTCTATAAAGGACATAGAAGTCGACCATATTGTTCCTGTAGGAAGTCTTAATTGTGCAGAAGACCTGCCAGGGTTTGTTGAGAGACTTTTTTGTGAGATAGACGGTTTACAGGTGCTTTGTAAAGAATGTCACAAGAAAAAAGAATGAATTATGAGCGGATATAGTAGCAGCATCACATGTCCTAATTGTGGTGGAGATGCAGAAATATATACTGACTGGAAGCCTTTTGACTACAGTTCTATAACGTGTTATCATCGCGGACTTCAAATATATCCTAAAATATCCTATATGACTCTCAAGGAGTTAAATGAACAAAGAAAAAATTGGGATTTACCAATTTTAAGAAAGAAACCTAAACAAGAAAAAGATATTTGGTAAAATTAATGAATTATGATACAAGGAACCAACAAAAACAGTAGTGAAGCTGCATACAGGGAGATATACCTTGACAGCAGTTCAAGTCTGAAAGAATTCAGCTTAGACAGAAAGAAATATTACAAGAAATACCTCCTCCACGAAGAGGTGGAGGATAAAGACACGAATGCCATAGTGATGGGTAAGCTTGTCGAAACAATTTTATGGCAGAATGAGCTCTTTGACGACAAGTTCTATATGTCGTCGTGCGTAGAAGCACCAACAGGACTTATGCTCAAGTTTGTAGAGGCATTGTATGAAACATCAAGGGATGCCACCAATGAGGACGGGGAAATAACAAAGACCTTCGAGGAAATGTGCAATGAGGCATATTTGGCAAGCGGTTATAAGATTTCCCTTGATAGAGTAATGAAGAGCTTCATTGGCACTGACGCCGAGATATATTATAATGAAATCAGGACTGCTAGGAGCAAGAAACTGACGGTGGTTACTGCTGAACAGGTGAATATGGCCGAGAAGATAGTGGAGGAGCTGAAGAACAATCAGTTCACCAGAGACATAGTCAACCTTATGAGTAATGCAAGATATGATGTGAAAATTCAGTTCCAGGTGGAAGGCTATGAGGTGAACGATCTCATATTTAAGAGCATGATGGACCTGTTTGTCATAGATCACCTGAAAAAGACCATACAGGTGTATGATCTGAAGGTGGTGTGGGCTGTAGAAAACTTTTATGATGAATATTATCTGTATAGGAGGGCCTACATGCAAGCCTATCTGTATTATATGGCAGCTATCCATTACAGAAGTGAAATTAACTCCGAAGTTTCCGACTATACAGTTCTTCCTCCAAAATTCATTGTCTCTGACAGTGCTAACTACTATAATCCTTTGATATATCAGATGACAGAAAAGGACTTGATTGAGGCATATGATGGATTTGAGTATAAAGGTAGAAATTACCCGGGCGTAAAAGAAACCATAGAAGACCTCAAATGGGCGCTGAATATGAATATCTGGAATATCAGCAGGAAGAATTATCAGTCAAATGGTTTAGTTTTCTTAAATTAATGGAGTATGATAGAAGTGAAAAAAGAGAAAAGGATGACTATAACCTCCATATTCATGGTGGCAACTCTCAAAATACCGGGAGATAAATTAAGAGAGAACAATTTCTTGAATGCATATTCAAAGGATGACATGCGGGAAGTGCAGTATAAGGACGCAATCTATCTTTTGTTCAAGCCTGATGATTTGGACAAGTTTAGATATTTCCTGGATGATGAATATGAAAGAACAAAACAGATAATAGACGATTATGACTATCCGAATGGATTTGTCGTTGTAGTGTACAAGTTGAATATGAACTTTTCTGATGATTTTAACCTTGTAAGACAAGGTAAGTATTCCAAGACCTCCAAGTTATTTCAGTCGCAGTTTCCAAGGACTCTGACAATAAACATCAATGGAATGGACAGAGAAGAAGTGTCCCTTCAATACAGGGTGTTTAACAAGACTAAGGATTTGATTAGGTTTTGGGAAGAGAAGTTTGATATGACTCTTGATAAAGATCAGGAGATATGGTATTGTTTTAACGAAGATGATGAAACATTAACAAAAGAAATATTGAAAGAATATGAATAACAGTGAAATAGAACTCGAACTCATGCAAAGGTTCGGTCTTGATAAGACCGTGGTGTTTGCTGAAATGGTAAGTGTGATGTATGACTTACTGTATAAGGATACCGTGTCCCGTAATGCGGAGGACGTGTGTGACTATGATTATGACAGAGATTGGTGGAAAAAGAAGTACACTGAACTGAAGAAGCTGCAAAGACGTACTTAACATAATATATTTGCTTGGAACGAAAAATTATTTATTTCCTGCTATAACCAAAATTGTTAATATGAATAATCGAAATGCTTCTGAAAAAGGACCCCCCGTCATAATCTGCTGGGAACTAATGACTTGAAAATTAACCATTTAGGTTAGATAAAATTTTCAAAAAATGTTGGAAAATAGAGGATGATATATTAACTTTATCATCCTCTATCTTTCAAAAAACTTTAAAAATAACTTATTATGAGTAGAACAACTTTTGAAGTTCCACAGTCAAGGCATCCCTTTGCTGGACTTGGAACAGGAATAATTGTCGCTGAGAACGGCAAGGAGGAGCCCAAAATCACTATCAGATTCCCTCTTTACGGAATAGAGGTAGTAACTGCCAAAGGAGATGATGCAAAGAGACTTATGATGAAGATGAACTCCGATGAGTATTTTATCGAGGACAGGATAGATTATATAAAGAGTGTAGCCTGCTCGACATTGGGAATAGATGAGTTTACAATAAACACGGCCAAAAAGAACGAAAGGGCTGTCTTTGCACGATGGTTGGTCTGGAAATATCTGAGAGAGAATACAAATTTATCACTTGCTAAATGTGGAGATTTATTTAAAAAGGATCATGCCACAGTTAAGCACGGAATAAAGAAGGTAGCACCAGATGAAGTAAAGTATATGAGCAAGTGGCAACAGATAGCGTACTATTCATTCCAACAAAAAACAAAAGACTTAAGTTAACTTACTATGGGAAAAAAGCAAAAGGAATCGGACGAAGGAAAAAGCAAGCTAGAATTAATATTCGAGAAATTAAACAAGGCTTATGGAAAAGGCACGATAATGTTATTGGGAGAAAAGATAAGAGACGAATATGACATTATTCCCACAGGATCAATAGGATTTGACTACAAGACTCTTGGTGTAGGAGGGTTTGTGAAAGGAAAGCTGTACGAACTGATAGGATGGGAGTCCGTAGGTAAAAGTACAGTATGCGCCCATGCTGTAGCTGAATGTCAGAAGGCAGGGGGACTTGCCCTTTATATAGACAGCGAGCATGCTGTAGACCCTAATTATTTCAAGGCTCTTGGTGTTGATATCGACCACCTGATCATCTCTCAGCCAATGAATGGCGATGAGGGATTCAATGTGGCCATGGAGGCCATAAAGAGCGGTGAGATTGATCTCGTAGTAATAGATTCTGACTCATCAATGTTGCCTAAGGCAGTGATTGACGGGGAAGTGGGAGACAGTGCCATAGGAAAGAAGGCCAAACTTAATAGCGACGCTTATCCAAAGCTCAAGACAGCTCTTGTGAATAACAATGTATGTGTAATAGTCATCTCCCAGTATAGAGAGAAGATTGGCGTTATGTTTGGTGATCCTCGCACAACTCAGGGTGGACATGCTCTCAAGTACTATGCTGACTGTCGCATAGAGATGAGCAGGAGCCTGATAAAGGAAGGGGATGTAATCACCGGCAATAAAACGACAATAAAGACTCTGAAGAACAAAACATTTCCTCCTTATAGGAAGTGTGACTTTACTGTCGTATTTGGAAAGGGAATTGATAAGATTGAAGAGCTTGCTACATTAGCGATGGACTATGATGTCATTGTCAAGTCAGGAGGATGGTATTCATATGGAGATACCAAGCTGCGTGAAGATGAATTGTATCAATTGCTTGAAGACAATCCTGAACTATTTGATGAAATGCGTGAGAAAATAATAGAAAAGATTAAGGAATTATGAGCAAGTTCAAAGTGGGAGACAAAGTTCGTAAGCCAGAAGGTTATTCCTTCGATGGTATAATAGTGGCCATATTTGAGAATACAAAAGGCCAGACAAGAGTGGTTGCAGAGTTGGAGAATAACGGGATGCTTCACATATTCACTGAGAAACAGCTGGAACTAAGAGAATAATGAAGCAATGTAGTGTAGAAGGTTGCAACAATCCAGTATGGAGCAAGGGACTATGTAAACACCATATCCCTAAGACCCATATAAAGCCCATGAGAGCCTCTACAATGGCATCAAGGGAAAAACGAAGGGAAGATACGGATGAGATGAGAAAGTTCTTTCTGGAAGTCTGGAAGAAACGACAACACTATTCAGAGGTGAGTGGAGAGTGGCTAGGAAAGGAGCCACTTTCCATTTACTTTCATCACATCCTCCCAAAGATTAAATACCCTGATGCTAAATTCGATGAGGATAATGTAATTCTTCTTACATTTGACGAACATCAGAATGTTGAGTCTAATAAATTTCGTTATGAAGAAATAAACATTAGAAGAGAACGCCTACAAGAAAAATACAAAGTTCTTTGAATTAAATATTTTCTTATCAAGAGAACATTATCTGTCCTGATAGCTCAGTTGGAAGAGTGTCACACTGATATTGTGAATGTCGTAGGTTCAAGTCCTACTCAGGACACTTTAAAAAGTGATTAATCGCACTTTTATTCATATTTAAAATTATCATATGAATGATAGAGGAGAATTAACTTTACAATCTACTGTGAATCATTTGATTATACCCTTTTTCCATACGTTCACCAGCGTATTACATACGTTTGTGGACGTATATAATACGCTTATAGACGTATGAAAAATATTTACGCCAAAAATGCGTAAACTTTAACAATTATATTATATTTGTACATAAATATAACGTATGATGAGAAAATCTTTTCTTAAAAATACTACTACTGAAAGATATGTTGTAATAGATAAAGAAACTGGTGAGGTAATGGATGAATATACTAATAACTTATCGTATTTAGCCAATACCAAGGAGGAGTTCTACTTAATGTACTCGTCAATGGTTCTAATCCTTAAGACATCTAAGGATGTAAATATGAAACTATTTGCCGCTCTTCTTGAGAGGTATTCACATGGTGCAGAATTTAGTATGAGTAAAGGTTTAAAAACTATAATTGCTAAGGAGTGTGAATGTTCACCTAGATCATTAGATAATTCCTTTTCATTTCTTGTTAAAGAGCACGTAGTAATAAGACTGGATGGTAATCTTTATAGAATTAATCCAAGACATATATTTAAAGGTTCTTCCAATCAGAGGAACAAGGAACTGAAGGCAGTTTTAGAAATGTATTGTAAAGATTGTTAATTAAAATAATTAAAATGAAATCAACAAAAATTATGAGTAAACCTTTTAAAAAACTTAGAGGCTACAGAGTATATCTCGTAGCTCCTCCTGTACCTACAGGAAAGATCGAACTTTCATCACAGACGAAGAAATCAGTGCAAAAAGACTTGGTCACTGAGTTCATGCGACTCAAGGTATATGCCGTAGGAGACTCAGTTACCGATATAAAGGAAGGTGATGAGGTGCTTGTTCAGGACTTTGCTCTTAACAATGCCCCCTATATTGAATTGACCAAGGATTTAACAGTCATTCTTATCAACGTGAATGACATAGTACATGTGTGGTGATGAAGATAACAATAGATGAAACCAATAAGAGGATAACAGTTGAGCAGCCTGTCATTATACAGGAGCTGCTTAACTTCCTCACAAGTCATAATATTGACTTGAATGAATATACCCTTGATACTAATTCATACGTCTACAATCCTTGTATTCCTACTTATCCTGTATGGCCTACTTCTCCTATCATTACTTACTGTTCATCTGACACGAAATGAAAGTACTTCTAATAGTACCTACATACGGAAGGATTCCATTTCTTAATAGAACCTTGGCAAGTTTTATGAGTCAGGACTATGACGATAAGGAAATGGTTATTATAAATGACGACAAGAACGTAGAGATATGCTGCGAACAGAAAGGGGTAACCTGTATTAATCTGAGCAGAAAGATACTTGTAGGCAACAAGAGGAATTTAGCGGTCACGATGGGAAATTATGAACTATATATGCCTCATGATGACGACGATTTATTTCTTCCTTCGAGGATATCTACACATGTGAAGATACATACGGAGAATCCAGACATTCATTTGTATCATAGCCTTACTTGTTATCTGATATACGGTAGCATGTTCAAACCAAGTGGCTCAGGACCAAGTTGCATATCCTTTACTAAAAAAGGATGGTTTGATGTTGGAGGGTACAATCATTCCAAGAATGCAGGAGAGGATCAGGAATTCATTGGTAAATTCAGGTCAAATGTAAGAATGGCTAGCTCAGATAGTGTTGACTATGTCTATAACTTCGGAGGACTTAATTATCATTTGAGTGGTACGTCTGACACAGAAATAGAGAAGATAGCACATAAACAGTTAGTGGACTTAAATCTCTTAGGTAAGAAGTATTATATGGAGCCAGACTTCGACGAATATAATAAGTTCCTTGAGTTGGAAAGGATGTATAAGGAGAAACAGGAACCTATAAATGTTAGGCATATATCCATGGGTAAAATAGAAATAGTAAGATGAACAAAGTGATATATTGCTTTTGGACAGGTGATAATCCTATGAGTGAAGCTAGGTTAAAGGGATTGGAGAGCATGAAGAACACAACTCAGATGAAAATAGTCTTGGTCACACCGTCTAATCTAAGTAGTTATGTTCTCGAAGACCATCCTCTTCATCCTGCTTATGAATACCTGAATCCTACTCATAGAAGCGACTATTTATGCTCTTATTTCATGAACTTCTATGGAGGAGGGTATTCTGATATAAAAACTGCCACCTCATCATGGTTGGATGCTTTCAATAAGCTTGATATTTCCGACAATTACATTCTTGGATATAAGGAAATAGGGCCAAGAGGAGTGGCTTATGTAAGAAATGATTTATACAAAACTCTTGTGAGTAATTGGGAAAAGCTAGTAGGGTGTGGATGTTTCATATGTAAACCCCACACTCCTTTTACCGAAGAGTGGTATGCACAGACAGCAGAGAGGATGAATGTAAGACAAGATGAACTTATAAAGAGAGGTGATATGTTAGAATGGACAGAATTGAAAGGTCACATCTTTCATCCTCTTTGCTACAAGTATGCTGATAAAGTAATGCAAGACAATTCTGTCATATTCAATCTATCTGTGCCCTACAGGTAGAGACTTTCCATTATCTGTTTTCTCGTATATAATTGTAATTCCTTGGTGTCTATTCCATGATTGCTATCATATAGTATATCAATAGGTTTGCTGAAGTTCCAAGGAGGAAGTTGCCAATTTATGTGAGCGAATCCTCCCGTCACTGTATCCATATTATGAGAACTTAAGGGATGATTGCTCATGAGAATGTATTCTATTCCGCTATTTACAAAGTTCTGTAGTGCAACTCTCTTATGTTCATTGCTAAGATGAAAAAGTAAGTCTCTACAGAAAAGCAAATCAACCTTTGGAAGGTTAGTGTCATCAATAATATTGAAGTAGATGAACTTCTTTTCTGGAAAGTCCAAAGACAGCTTTTTCATCCTTTCTTTTATGATGTCTCCTCCAATATAAGAAATATCTTTGAGGTCTATAGTTCTCATCCAATAGAAGTCACCGCAAGGCAGATCAAACATGCTGCTTATATTATACCTCTTTAGAAAAGAATACAAGTTCTCTCTTATATTCCTGGTACCATCATTTAATTGAGATCCCACACCTGAGACAGACCTATCGCTTATAGAAAGATCAAAGTAATCAGGATTTGTCCTGATAAATAACTCTTCAGTCTTTCTCATGTGATCAATCTCTTCCTGGATAGAGAACCTACAGGAGACTTCTTGCTCGTAGTAGACTCTTTCATAAAGTTTTTCTTCATGTTGTACTTAGCTACCTTAGGAGCTTTCTTATTTACAGTGCTTTTCATTTGCCTTTTCTTGCCCTTCCCATAGCCTTGAATGTCTTTGCCAGAGCATACCTACGTGTACCAGGCCTACAAGTTGGACCCCCAAACTTGCTTCCTGTACACACACCTTCAGTACCACGTCTTTTTATGCTGGCTGTGGTCTTCTGAATCCACTTCTTTGCCATCTCATTTCTTCTTTTTAGGAGCAAACGGAAGGTTTTCCTTCTTGGAAGGAGTAATCTTCTTCCCGGGCTTCTTAGGAGCAAAAGGGAAATTGTCTTTTTTCTTTTCCATGATTTTCATTTTTTAACTTTACCACCACATTTTAAACAAGGTTTAGTAGAAGATTTCTTCGTACTCGCTTTAACTTTTGTTTTCATTCTTTTCAACCTTCATTACAGGAGTCTCTTCGACTTCCTTTATTACACCTTTCTCCACGTACTCAGCCATGATGTCTTCTATGATATCATTGGCCCTATCGGCAAGCAGGATTTGTGCTGCCTGCTCAGTGCTCAGGATAGCCCTGATAGTGTTGAGAAGAAACCCAAAGTCCCTTCCTGAAATGGTGATCTGGTCACCGTTCTCCCAAGTGTACTTCTTGGTTCTGTCATACTTCGCCATAATTGTTGATTTTAATGCTAAATATTATTGTTGAATTTGTTTTCATACTCTTGCCAAGGTCAAGACGAATGTTGAACATATTATTCAGCCTGAGAATCTCCTGTAGCAAGTTGTTAAAGTAGACGGGAGTGCTTGGAGCAACCCTGAAATGCATGCTATACGGTGTTTTCGCTATATCTACATGACATAATTCATCCACCGAACCAACGACTCCAAGCAACTGTTGAATGAATACCTCATCGTTGTCAGCAATTATTTCAGGGAACCCCCGCCTGTTAACCTCCATTTCTTCCTCCTCCAAGACTGAGCAAGTATTTCGTCTTATCGCATTCTCCCACAATCTCATCAGCTATTGCTGACACTCCCAACATCTTGTTATTGTCAGCATATCTCTTCAATTGAGAACCGAAAGTCGAAAGATTTTCCACAACCATAAGAGAACAACCAAGCATATAGTTATCAATAGGAGGCACCTTGACAGACATAGGTCTCATTCCTGTCCTCCCCATAATGTTTTCCACAATAGAATCCCTTCTATCGTCTATGAACTCATACAGGTCACCTAATATCTGATGTTCCCTGTATATGGGAGTCTGCCAATGATACACCTGCAACTGTATGTAAAAATAAAACAGCTTCGATGCTATTGCATCCAGGGAGAGTTCTTCTCCTACAGGCATCATGCTCTCAGGAAATAAGTTTAGTGCCATGTTCTTTATATTTTAGTTAGCTGTGGAAGGTTCTAAAGTGGTAGTAGTGGTGGTGAGACATCCTTCTCCAGCCTCAACCACCAGCACGTTTAAAGCATCGTATGAATACGATCCTCTCAAAGCGCAGAAAGGAGTAACACCTGGTCCACATTCAATCTGCTGCATCTGACCATCGCAATCAGTATATGCAATAGTAGCTGTCCCCCGTGAGATGAGAGCATTATATGTAACACATACGGGGGAATTGCAACATTCGTATGCTTGTACTTCCACCCAGTTCCCATGCTTGGGAGCCTTGTTAGCCCATATGTTACTGCCTGGTATGATCCTACCGTTTCCGTCATATCTGGCAAACTGTTTTCTAAAATATCTCTTGTTGCTCATATCTATAAATTTTTAATCGGGTGATGTAGTAGTAGTGGTGGTAGTGAGACTACATTCTTCTTTCGACAATTCCACCACACCAGGAGGAGCAATTGAATAACTAACAGCACAGAATGTAATAGGATCTGGACCATCAATGTAAACAGTATGTTCGTTTCCATAGCAGTCTTCATACCACAAAGTCACCATTGCTACAATTGAGCCGTGAGCAACATATTCCTTGCATGTGAGTTCTGCCGTAGTGGAAGTAATTGTTGTTGTAGGAGTGCAACATTCCGATGCTGGCACTTCCACCCATCTACCTACCTTTGGTTTACTCTTTCTCAATATCAAGCTGGCTGGTATGCTCCTGCCTGAGTAGTCTACACGCATATAAGCATGTAATTCTTTATCTAACTGTGTCGTTACTATCTTTAAATCTTTTACTGTTGTTACCATAGCCTATTTGTTATTATATTAATTGTTATTCAGCTTAATTTACTCCTATGTTATCAGTAACAATAGCTAATGCAGGAGTTCCTGAAACATCTATATAAGTTTGATATACATTACCCCCAGCCATTTGATGAATAAGTGTAGAAGCATTAGTTGAAAAATGTGTACTTAACGTATAGTCTTTTCCATGAACATCTTTTAATTCATTCTTATATGAACTATTAGGAAAGGTGTTGAAATAACACTCTGTTCCAAAGGTGTTGGAAGAACACTCTGTTCCAAAGGAGTTGTAATAACAACGTGTTCCAAAGGAGTTGTAAGAACAACGTGTTCCAAAGGAGTTGTAAGAACAACCTGTTCCAAAGGTGTTGGAAGAACAATTTGTTCCAAAGGTGTTGGAAGAACAATTTGTTCCAAAGGTGTTGCCATAACAATTTGTTCCAAAGGAGTTGATATAACAACCTGTTCCAAAGGTGTTGGAAGAACAACCTATTCCAAAGGTGTTGGAAGAACAACCTATTCCAAAGGTGTTGTAAGAACAACCTATTCCAAAGGAGTTGTAAGAACAACGTGTTCCAAAGATTGTAAAAGGAACGAATGTACATTCATCAAATTGATTGTGACTACTTATATCGTCTGCAAACATTGTTCTGTCTACAAAATCGCTCGTATCAACAATAGGAATGTTGTTATCTATACTAATATTATAGAGTCCAGAAGAAGAGAATGACACATAACTGTTCATTCCACCAGTTCCGTCATTCAAATCAAGTAATAATCTCCAATAACTTTCCCACCCCTCTGTTGTTTCAGGTTCCATTCCTGTTCCCGTGTCTAATCCGTAATATATCTTTGTTCCGTATTGTACAAAACTTCCAGCATTATATTCTGTTGCTACGTCCCATGCTGTTTGTTCAATGTTCCATAGTCTATATGTGATTTCTCTATAGTCGAAATTCACTTTGTTGGCTAACAACGTATCTTCTCTTCTTATTATTACTCCTTTGAATCCTGTGACAGGTGTTACACCATCATCACTATCGACAAAGGCAGAAATAGATGACCAATTAGCAGGGTTCCAATCATATTTAATTATATCCTGAGGATAAGTAGCGCTCCAAGCTTCTGTAGAAATTGTATTTGATGACGTTGCTATTACTATCAGTGGCTCGTTTGCTCCTGTATGTATTATTCTATTTCCTTCATCAAGGATATAAGGGAAAGTTTCTTCGCTTAAGTTTACTTCTGTCATCCAATGAACAGTTGCAAAGTCTGTAATTCTATAATAAGAACCTTCCACTAATCCACCTTCATCTATTGCTGAAACTAAATTGTTGTAAAGAATGTCAGTAACTCCTCCTCCTCCTTCACCTACGTCATTCATTGTAGCGAATGGATTGGTAGGAGATGGGGAATTTGCTCCCTTTATGGCGCCGATTTCATCTGTTGATACTACAGAAGAGGCAATATCACGAACAAGATTATCAAGGTTGAGCCAACCTTTAAGACCTTTAGAAGCCCTCTCCCAGTATCCTGTTTTAATAAATGTAGGCATATCGTTCTGTTTTAAATTGTTATTTATAGATATGTTATCTTGTATTTCTTTCTCAGCTCATCGAGCTTCTTAACATAATATCCTGTGCAATGTTTCATTGATGTTTCATTATTAAGCATCTTATCCAGGTGTGGATCTGTAAAGGGATTTGTGCCTGTATGGTATTTCCCTTTATAGAAAATGGGAAAGTCTTCCGTCCCTTCGTTAGTTGCTCCTGCGTTGTGATAGATTTTTACTGTCTCTAATTTAGAAACAGGGTCATGACACCATGTAAAATTAAGTTCAGGTACTACCTTACAACATCCTTTCTTCCAAAGATTATATTGTAGTACCCAGAGATCAGTGCACCAACTCTGTATTCCTTTGCTTTCATTAGGGAAAAACTCTTTATTGACAGACAGAAGATACTTTCTGACTGCTATTACATCCGTTTCTACTTTCTTCCAGAAATCAGCATCTACATTCTTGAGAATATACTGTACCCCTCCAGTGTTATTATTATTCTCTACAGCTACAGACTTATCAATGCCTATGATTTTACATAGTTCTCCAACCACATCTATCTTTGCATATTCAGGAAGTTTATCAGGAATGACATCCCTAATCTTACTCTCAAAGTAGCTTACATTGAGATAACTTTTGGCATCACTAACATAGCAACAATCGTCATCGAAGTATTTCTCTATATTAAGTCCATCTATCCATAATATATCACAGTCAGTATAAATAATAGTCTCATCTTTCAGTTCTGGATGAGCTTTGAAGTGCTGCCATAAACAATGAGGTCTTAAAATAGGAATATACAGACCTAAGTGCTGTTGTACACCAGCATCCTCGTAGAAGAAGAACTTTAGTTTAGGATATATTGCTTGTATCTTATCCCAAATATCCATATTCTTATCTCTTCCCTTAGGTACATACATTAATACGTGTATTCCGTCCTCATCAAATCCAGCCTGTATGCATGATTCTACATACAGGTGTATCTGCCAACCGAAATATCGGTCTATCGGTTGAGTTATGCATATAATTGGTTTCTTAGACATCATGCGTATATAAAAAATATCTTCGTTCCTTTTGGTTTGAATATTTCTCCTGACTGAGGCTCAAGGAACATTAAGTACTTGTCAGGAGTGATGAACCAGTTTATTGCATGAGGAGTGGGTATGTATCCGTACACTATGCCAAAGGCATATTGATATTTTACACTCCAGTCTGACTTGGAAGACTTCATCACTTCTCCCAACATCACCTGTGAGAAATTCTCACAATCAAAAACATCAGGCCTGTATTCACTTGTCTTCAGTCCTGTCTTATTATATATCTCACTGACTTTGTCAGGAAATATGGTGGTGTAATTACTGTCGGATAATATTACCAATAGCTGAGGAGATACCTTCTCACTAAGTTGAGCGTTCAATATCATTTTCACCTCCTGCTCCGTAAGAGTAGGAACACTGCTGTCACAGGTAATACCTTTAATAAAATCTAACAACATTTCTTTTTCTTTTTAAAAGGTTTCCATGAAAGGGGAATAACCAGTTTTATTCCAAACAGCCTTATTCCCCTATCACTTCCAGGAAACTTCCATTTAGCTAACTTGAGTTTCATCTTTCTTCAGCACATCTTCTCCCCATACCATGACAAGGAATATAAGGACAACCGAAAGGGCCTGTTCAATAGCCTCTTCAAGCTTATCCTGAGGGATGTCGAATTTGACTTTCAACCGCTCGATCATTTCAGTCACACCTGCTTCAGTAGCAGTATCCATGTCAGCTTTGATCTCAGGGAGATGTTTGAAAATCCAAGTCCACATAACAGCAGATCCACCAATCTTGATCCATTCCATAGGAACGATCTTCTTGTCTTCATAGGCCTTAGCTACCGTTTCTACAGTACTAAGCACTTTTTCTAACGCTTTTTCAAGGTTTTTCATTGTTTTTTCTTTTAAAAATATTACTAACAAATTTAATTATTTCTTTTCGATTTGTCCACAACTTATCCAATAATCCTGTACCTCCTATCACTGTTATGACATTATATGTGAACTCCTGCCATTCGTCAGGCATCCTGTTAGGAAACACAAGCTTGAATCCTTGAAACAAAACAAGCATTATGGCAACGCTTGTAGGTCTTGTAACCTGCTTCTGTATGTTTCTTGCCTTACTCATTACAAAGGGTCATATTCTATATGCAGATGATCAACCTCATCCACTACATCATAATCAATACCGAGCTTCTTCCTGAGCTGGGTTAACAAAGCCTTCCTTTGTTTCTCCGTGTATATCCATACTCTCAGGTCAAAAGCATTACCTGTATAATGAAGGCTATTCTTGCTATGCACCCCATCCAGAAGAGAAGTGATGACAACTTCTTTTCCAGCTATCTTTATGCTAAGCTCATCAGCCACCATCATGGCATTCATACACTTCTCAGAAGCGGAAAGATGAACAGGTTGATTGTCTTTCATCTTCGTCATGCTCACTATCACACCATCCTTGTATTTCATACTTTAAGCATTACCCGTAATATAAATTCAATCAAAATAGTAATAACAGCTACAACAGCGTATATCCTGGTCTCAAGCCTGATGAACGACTCTTTAAGAGAATCAACCTTTTCAACCAACTTATCGTTTTTCTGACACTGTTTCTCAAAAGCGTCCTTAAGGTTTTCCAATTCAGTACTTGTCTGAATTGCCCACTCCTTCCATGTCTTAGTAGAATTATCATCACTCATACTTCTCCTTAGGTATTGTCATAGCTATTATCTGGCAGGGTTTGTCACCAATAACAGCCATGTGTTGTGTGCCTTTTGGTATTATCAGCTTATCTTTTTCCTCAAGTTTGATTCTGTCTCCGTTCTCCAAAATGACAAGCATACTACCTTCCAACACAACGATAATCTCTTCAGACTCTGTGCCGTGGGAATGCCATGCAATCTCCGTACCTTTCGAGAACTGCGTGTGGAAGATTTCACAATTGGTATGGTCCAATAATCGAAAAGACATCATCTTTCCTCTTTTTACAGTCCATTCTATTATACCGTGAAAGTCCCCAGGTTCTGCAAATGTCATGAAGCCTGTTGGAGCCTCAGGTAAATCCCTTAGTCTTTCTCTTATTTGTTCTTCTGTCACACACATTTTATAATAGTTTTAATTATTGTTATATCTCACATCAGTCCAAAGGTGAACTTTTTATAATTTCTTCCATCCCTGCGGATAGGCAGTAGGAGAATATACATTTGCATCAATCAAACTCTCATATACACTACCTGCGAACCTTACCTTATCACCTATATTATAAGCATCATGTGCGCCCGTAGGCTGTATGAAATCAGGAATAACACCCGGAGGTGGAATCTCCTTCCATAATGCTGGCGTTGTATCGGGCGTCCATCCAACTTCCGTAGAGTGTGGCTGGATTAATTCATACAACTTCCCGTTGTAGGTTCTGACAACAACGCTAAGTTGATCTTCAGTTAAATCTTCTCCTGCTGCCCACTCAGGGTAAATAGAAATCAGATTGACGTATTCATCTTCGGACAGGTCGCTTTTTAAGACGTATTTAGTCATTAGCTGTCTTACTTGCCATACTTTAATAGGCATCTCGGACAGTTCTCCGCTTTCTCTCACTTCAAGACCAAAGAAATCCAAAGCACCCTGAAAGGAGTTGCAATAATACCAACCATCAATGGGATATGTGTAGTTGTTGTGCTGACTTACAAGGTATGTCATCGCAGGCGTATAAATACCTATCTCGGCAAAAGATAGCACACCGTTTTCATATTTATAAAATCCGTTTTCCATATCATTAAATTAATTTGTTACTTTCCAACCTTTCCCTGTTGCTATTGATGTGTCGCAGGTAGCAGCACCCGTGCATCCTGTAATTACTATTGTCTTTCCCGTTAGTGTTGGAAGGTCTCCGAATAGCGTATTTAGTGCAGTTGCATCTAAATCCGTATATGAAACATTCACCTGTGGCGATGAACCTCCAAAAGTGCTGCTTGCATTTGTTAAACGTATGCTTGTTACCTTTAATTTGTATCCTGATGCTCCATATATTCCTATCTTACTTATAAGCGATGCTATTGTTGTTGTGGTTTGCAGGAATTCACAATTTTTGGCAAAGTCAGTAAAATCACAGGCAACGGATATACTTCCCAAATAATCAATGTTGTTTATATATTTCAATGAGTGGCAGTAGGAGAACATAGATGACGTATTTGACACGCTTCCCCAACTTGTCGGCAAGGTTATGGAAGAAAGGACGCAGCATGAGGCGAACATAGATGACGTATTTGACACGCTTCCCCAACTTGTCGGCAAGGTTATGGAAGAAAGGGCGCGGCAGTAGGAGAACATATATGACGTATTTGACACGCTTCCCCAACTTGTCGGCAAGGTTATGGAAGAAAGGGCGCAGCATGAGGAGAACATAGCTGACGTATTTGACACGCTTCCCCAACTTGTCGGCAAGGTTATGGAAGAAAGGGCGTAGCATGAGGCGAACATATATGACGTATTTGACACGCTTCCCCAACTTGTCGGCAAGGTTATGGAAGAAAGGGCGTAGCATGAGGAGAACATATATGACGTATTTGACACGCTTCCCCAACTTGTCGGCAAGGTTATGGAAGAAAGGGCGTAGCATGAGGCGAACATAGCTGACGTATTTGACACGCTTGCAAATGTTGGAATGACACAAGACTGTAAGTCAACGCAATTAACATCATCGTCTGTTGTATTATAGAAAGCATTTGCGTATGTTGTCATTCCCATAGTTCCAAATACTGCCCACAGGATCGGATGGTATTGTTTTCGTGTTGTATATGTATGTCTTTCTACTTTCCATCCCGTAATGTCTCCCGTAGCACCATATATGCGTATCTTCCAAGTATAGGTAGCCCCCCACGCTGTTCCATTGGCAATATGCTGGTGCATATAAATAGTTCCGCTGGCCCTTGACGTTTCAACAGTTCCGTCACCCCAATCAATAGTATATGTCCCTGCCCCTGCAACGGTTGTTGAAAAAGCTATCCCTGTTCCTTCCGTAACAAGCAGATTTATTTCATTATCACCTACCGTTGATATGTCTATCCACTCGGGTTGTGGTTGCCATGTCCCTATTTCTCCAATCTTATCTGCATATTCCCTGAATGTTGCAGCACCAACCGTCACTCCCTTTAGTTCGATGGCATCTTTTATAGCGGTCTTTGTTCCTGCTATATAGTCTAATTTTGCTTGTGCGTTGCTTGTACTCATGGCGTTATTATTTCTCCGTTAATTGCATTAAGTTCCGTTTCCATACCTGCTAATGTTGGATTAGTTCCATCGTACTCCGTGTCCGTTGTATCCGTCAATAGATTCAATGATGCTATTATTCCGCTATAATCAATTAGTTTCACATTTGAGCCAAGTATAGTCTTTACACCTGTAATAGGAATATTACTTACGCTCTTTACCTGAGCGACAGGAACTCCTAATATTGTCTTTACATCTGTCATGGCGTGGTGGTGGTTGTAGTAGTGGTTCCTTGTACAACAGTTATCCAGGCATCATAAGGACTGAAGAACATAGTATCAGCACTTAACGCCCATCCTACTACAACGACAACAGCATCCTCATTTATAGGAGGAGTCTGCGTGAGAAGTCCGAGAGTCTCAGAAGCATATATAGGGCCGCTAGACCAGTTCCATGCAGTGTTGCATACTTGTCCCTTTGTAAGCACCTTCTTAGTGCCTGTGCCTGTCTCAATGGCCATAACAAGCATGTTAGTTGTAGTGGTGGAGGAAGCGTCAGCTTCATCAAAATGAAAATCTGCGCCCTGAGCCAATAAACAACCAAAGCCAACGGAATTAGTATCCACTGTTACAGATAGCGTATCTCCTTTATAAGTAGTGTTGGTAGAAATTACAGCTCCCCAATCTATGCTTTTACCATTTACATCCAAATCTCCTCCCAATTGTGGCGTAGTATCCCCAGACAAATCGTATAAGGGAGGTGTAGCTCCCAACCAAGCAGTGAAGACAGGATCTTCCTCACATGCTGGAACATCGGTACATGAGATGGAAGTGGAAGTCCAGTTTGAAATCAATCCAGCAAGCCTGTCAAGCTGTTTAAGAATATATCTGAGAAGCTTACTCTCAACGCTCCAACCTATTTGTTCATTCATGATTGTTCTTATTTAATGTTTTATAAACTAGTCGTTGTAGTAGTAACAGTAGAGGAGGAAGACGCAATCTTTATTATCTCGTCGAGCTTTTTTATTATCTCTCTAAGCAACTTGGCTGAAACACTCCAGCCTATTTCCTGACTTGGAACTGACATAATGATAATTTTTTAGCGATTAAACAAATTTACATTTTTATAATGAACTTAATTATAACGGCGAGAACATTTTAGACATAATATAGCTAAAGCTATATTATTTACTTTATTGTCTTATTCTTGGTTGTTCTACTACCCTTATACCCATTTCTTTCGCTACATCAGGAGCTATAATAGGAAGAATTTCTCTTTCAAACTGAGAACCTATTGGAATTATATCAATGAAATACTTGAGAGGATATGCCTTCTTGACCATTTCCTCATCATCAGTCATAAGACCATATATCTCCTTAGTTAATGCATTCAATGCTCTTTGTACCTTGCCAATTGTACCAAGAGCAGGAAGGAAACTACCTCTTGTCATACTAAGGAAGGAGAGAGGATCATAGTAGAATCTAACTTCATCTACTGACTTATTAATCAGCCTCATTACATATTTATATATATTCTTATTCGTATCATCCTCCTCTGGAGGAGCAGCTGCTTTTGCAGCAAGTACAATAGTCATCAGACTCAAGAGAGTTCCAAGCTCTTTCATTTCATTCGAGAGCGTAGTTCTCATCATGTCATAGAACTCCTCTGTAGTAATATCAAGTTCAATCCCATTTTTCCTAAAGTAGTCATCCCTCTTTTGCTGTAACATCTCATCAAGAATAGCAAGTCCTCTTTCAGTACCATGCATTATATCGAACATTTTTCTTATGTTCCAATGACAAACCTGCAAGTAAGCCTTCATAAAAGCTCTTGTCCTACCATACTCCCAATCTCCTGTCTCCAGGTTCTTCTGTATATCGTGGGCCCTTACAGTAAACTGCTTAGGTATCCAGTTTCTGAACATGGCAAATGACTTCAGGAGAATGTCTCTTCTATATCCAGCCTTGTTCTCCTGGCTCATCTGACCATTAAGGTTTCTTCCCCATTCAACAATCTTGGTTCTAAATTTAGCAAGCTCCTCATCACTTACTCCAGGTATAACTACCCTATCATTCTCTATTTTAGCTACCTTGGCAAGGGAGGAAGATGCTTTTAGTGCCTCCACCCTTTTGTCTAAACCTTTTTCAAACTCCCTTCTTTCCTTATAGGACATCTTGGAATATCTTTCCCTTTCCTTTGCTTTCAAGTACTGTCTTATATTGACTATCTTTCCATCCACAACCATTGCGTTGTCAATATGAGAAAGGGCATTTGTAAACTGCAAGTTCCTTTCAGGAAGGTAATTGGTAGACATCATGAACTCCTGTATATTCCAAGAGCTCAGCCACTTTATAAAACCCTGTTTGGCTGCCAGTTTCCTATGTTCTTCTACAGCAACATCGCCATTAAGTGGCACAAGCATATCCATCAATCCCTTCTCTATAGTGGAAAGGTTTATATTGGTAATTATCTTGAGGTGATTCTTGAAGAATTCACTGTATGTATACATTCCTCCGTTGTTTATGAAGGATTGGAAATGTACGCCAAAGTAGTTAGGAATGGCAACTGTCAACTTTAAACCCACGGCAAGAGATTGAGTAAGCATATTCATGTTCTCCAATCCCTTTTTTGCAGATATTGCTTTCTCCTGAGCTCTTTCAGCATCAGCAGTAGTCTTTGCTGCCAAGGTTGAAATAGATGCAGTTCCTATGGATGATGCATCTTCATGTATCCCGAATATAAAATCATCAATGATTGTTTTAATTACATCAGCTGACTTATTAGTCTTACCTTCGATCTTTAATTGACCTCCCTCCCTAACAGGTTCACCTCTTTCGTCTACTACGATATGACCCTTGTTTCTTTCTACATTTTCAAGTACAAGAAGGGTGTCCTTCATTCTTTCAGCCATCTCATATTCCATAAGGGCTCTTATCCATAGTATACCTACCTTTGTAAGGTCCCTGGATAACTGATGGACTTCCTTGTTCGTTTTTGTAAAGAGCCTTGGTATTTCCCTCTTGATTTCTCCTGTCTCCTGATCTATTCTTGAATATAAATGCTCTTCATTTATCTTCACCGTATATAAGTCTGTGGCAATGTTTCCTGCTTCATGCAATATACTATCTGAAGCCGCCAGTTTCTGTAGCATGGTAGCTTCTATAAGGGCGAAGAAAGATGTCTTTCTGTGAGACAGATATCCATTCTTTATTCCTCTCTCATTCAAAGCCGTGAAGAATTTCCATACTTCATGGGCCTCCTTGATATTCAAAAGTTTTTTGTAGTCCTCTGAATAATGCAGGTCTGCTCTCATCGTCTTGTTAAAGACATATGCAAATCTTCTGTCATTGTAACCATCGAAGTTCTTGCTCTCTATGTCAAGTGCGTTCTTAAGTTTCTTAAGTTCAAACTCCCTCCTGTCCTTGACAGCCTGTTCATCGGAAGAATACGTCCTCTTAATTTCATCCGATATCCTGTCAATTGTTTCCTTGGCAAGCTTTCTATACTCTTCCATGTTGAGGTTATCAATAAGGAATTGCTTGTTTTTTGCCACTTTCTTTCTTTCAAGTTCTTCCCAGAATCCCTTATCTATCTTTTCAATAAGGCGAAGCTCACCATTTACAACCTTACCTATATAGTCAAACGCAGACTTTCCTTGCGACTTAGCCAACTTTTCAAGAGGAAGGAGTAGCTTTGTGTATTCGTCTATCATCTCCTTTATCTTTATATCGGTATAACTTCTCGCATTCATTATAGCATTGGCTACTATGTTTATAATCCTATTAGGAAGTCTGGAGAGTTCCATGAGAGTTCTTGCAAGTCCTGTAATTTCCTTCTGAGGCTCAAGAATAGTTTCCTTTGTTTCCTCCGTGGTATATCCTTCCTTTAAAGCATATTGAACAACAAACTTTTTTTGAATTTCATCAATTTCTCTCATCAATCTTCCTGTTCTACCAACTACTCTTTCAAGCATTACAAGAAGATCATACTGAGACTTTGTAAGTTCATCTCTAGGATAGATGGAAAGGAAAACATCGTCTATTGTGGAAAATTTTTCAGCACTTGCCTTTAGTTCAAGAAGCTGTTTTAATTTTTCCTTGATGTCATTCTGTGTAAGTTTTGTATAGTCTATGTTTTCAAATGACTTGAAAATATCTTTTGCATCTTGCTGAAAAGACTTTGCTACTTCATACAATGGTTTAAAGTCTAGTTTCCACCTCAAGAGTCTTATCGCCTTTGATAATTCAGCAAGTCTTACTCTCTTAGCCAATCTTTCCTCTGGAGACACTCTCTTATTTATGAGCTTCTGATAATAAGTAATCAATGATTTCAGAAGAGTATCCACTTCCTTGCTTCCAGCACTTTCAACATCAGTAGGAACAGGTAACAAGTACAAGTTAGATTCTTTCTTCGGGTCTAAGTTCCCGATTTCTATGGAGGCTGGATAGAGGCCGCTCCTTGAGTCACCAGACACCTTATACTTATAGTTAAGCTGGAAAGGTATCATTCTTGCCATTCCTATTTGGCTAGGTTTGGCCCCATAGTTATAGTCGATCCTTGTATATTCTCCCATCTGAGGTATCCACTCCCTTTGCTTATAGAAAGGGACATCCTCCTCTATTTCCTTATTTATACCCATGAACTTCCAGTCCAGAGTATGTATCTTTATATCTTTTCCATCTGCTGTGGGTTCTATAGCCTTGAAGTCGAACGTGGAAGCCAACATCCCCTTCACCCTTGTATTGATTATCCTTTCTTCAACGAGAATTCTTGTCCCAGACCTGAAAGACCTTACAAGTTCCTGTGCGAATTTTCCCAGCTTTTCTGTTATTGCCGAGTTCAAGGGAGTATCTATATCGGCAGTTCCAAATCTTTCCCTCACATATCCATCCTTATCTATTAAATTTACCTTTATGTAGTTCATTATGAAGTTATGCCCTTCAGTACCCCACTGCTTTTTCATATCATCAATTGCCTTCTGAGCCTCAGTACGAGTTGCAAACTTCTGTTTGCGCTTAACTTTCTGTGTGACAGTAGGTATTTTTCCCTGTCCATCCAATGTGTAATACCTGGGAGTACCCTTCTGTAAATCTTCTTCGACAACATTCAGTCTTGCTGCCCAACTTTTTATAGTATTATAATAGGCATCCACCAGGTCATTCTTTACCTGTGCAAAGATTCCTCCTTCCTCTATATTAACTCTTTCTACTTCCCCTTCAGCTATCCTGCCTGCCACCTGTGCAAAGATTCCTCCTTCCTCTATATTAACTCTTTCTACTTCCCCTTCAGCTATCCTGCCTGCCACCTGTGCAAAGATTCCTCCTTCCTCTATATTAACTCTTTCTACTTCCCCTTCAGCTATCCTGCCTGCCACCTGTTCAAATATGTCGATGTTGCTTTTCCTGTATACTCCCTTGATCAAGTCCTTTATCATATTCCATATGGTTTCAACCCAGGACTTGTTAGTTTCCTCAAGAAGTTCAGGAAACTCCGTGGTATTCTCCGACTGATTTATTATCACTTCGGCAATGAGCTTGTCGACAGCTTCCTTCTTTATCTTCCTTATGTCAGGTCTACCGTCTCTTGTCTGATAGTCTTTCCTTTTCTTATATCTATCAAGCACAGTCTTGTATATCTTAAATCTATCAATCTTGCTCATCAACTCTGTCATCACCTTCGGATTGACCTGCTCAATCATAGCTGTAGCTATATGAACAGTCTCCTCAGTGATTGCAACGTTCTCCATATTATGAGCAATGGCCACAACTTTCTGCACAAGATCAGCAAGACCGTTTACTCCCTTCACATTCACTTCAGGATTCTTTCTGGCATATTCTTCAAGGGAAGTGAAGCTAATCCCCATCTTCTCCATGGCTCTCTTTACAGCGACTACAGTGGCTGTAGAAGCCTTTGAAACAGGAACCTCTTCCGAATCATCGAGCTGATAGTATATACCCTTGGCGTTATCTATAGCCTTAAAGGCTCTCTTATTAGGGACAGCCTTTATCTTATCTGCCATCTGATCTTCATAGAAAAGAGGTTCTATCACATTATACCTTTCCTTTGCCTTTTCAGACCACTCATGATTCCACTCCCTGAACTTCTGAAGATTCAGTATGTTGAGGAATTGGTCTATCCATCCGTTCGTGCGAAGAATAGCCTTGCTTCTTGCCTCAGTAGTCCTAAACTTATTGAAATTTGTACTGCAACTTTTCATCTATCATAAATTAAAAAGGGTCCGTACATAACGGTGTATTTGTCCAGTCTTCGTCTGTTAACAGAGTGCTTTCTATTATTTCAGGAATCTGATCTTCCACTTCAGGAGTAGTAGAGGAAACCCGTTCTTCTACTGCTTTCTTTCCATCTAATATATCAAGTATGACACTATCATCTACTTCATCCACCTTATCAAATCCATTCTCAAGGACTGATTGCCTGCCTAATATAGCAGTAGGTTCAGTCCTTCCGTAGAGTTCTTGTCCTCTGTAAGAATCTCCCCATGCATTTATAGCCTTATATAGATACCTTTCTACATGCATTTCCCTTTCAGTCGGTTTCCCTTTATCCACGGTAAATGTATCCATATAAATATAGGGATTACCTTCAGAGTCTTTTACTCTTTGCATCAAGACCTTATGAATGTGAGACCTGTCTCCTGACTTTCTTCTTCTCTTAGCCTCACTGGCAGAAATATTTGTTTGCCATGTATAGACAATGAACTCACTTTTAGCCTGCTGCGATTTGGAGGAAATCTTTATGATCTTAGGAACCTTCTTATTCTGAATGGCCCTCGTAAGTTTCTTGTCAAGGAATGTATTTAAGTCCTTGTAAGATTCTCCGAAAGGAGAGAATGGGTCGGAGACCTTTTTCGTCCTTGCCTTAACAAAGTCTATTATGTTATCGTTGTTCCAGTTATTCCTTTCAAATACATGAAGGGTATAAAAGTCCGACAGGTTAGTCATTGTATCCAGGGAAGACAACGTTTCATTGTATATAGTAACGAAGTCTTCGTAAGGAAGTAAGGAAGTAAAAGAGATAGGAGAAGTGGCAAGTCCTGACTGCAATACAGAAAGAGCCAGTATTTTTGAATATAACTTGCTGTTTCCTTCAGCTTTCAGTGCTCTTCTCAATTCCTCAAAACCATATATGATAAGGTCCTGATTATATGTCTTAGTATCTCTAGCTTTAATAGCCAGGTTTTGGGTCTTTCCTTTGTCCCTGTTTCTAAACTCCAAGTTTCTTAGGACAAAATTGTTAAATAAAATATGACCAGGTTTCCCCTCAATGCCTTTATTTTCGTTCCCTATTATGCTATCCCTGTACTGCATTATCTCTTTGGCAGCACTCATTTTACCTTCCTTCCCGACAAGGATACCAAGCACTGCATCATTGAGCTTGGTGTTGTTCTGCATAGCCCAGTCAAACATATCAAATACAGCCTTCTGAGCCAACCTTACAAAGTCCCTCTGCGGAAGAGTAACATAAGGCCTAAGAACCTCCTCCATTACTCTTCTTACATTCTCCCTATCAGATATAAGAATCTCAGCAAACGAATCCCTTGTATTCAACATTGCATTCCTGACTGTATTCACAAATGAATTGTTCAAGATATCATCTACGGAAGAGATAATGGTCTTGCGTGCCCTCTCCAAGAGTTCATTCTTTTGGAAGATGAGGAAAGGATCGTTGATGTTAGCCGTATCCCAGTTGCTTGCCTGTGTGACATAGAACAGATGCTCAGCCATCTTGGCATACTTGAGGAATTCATAGAGGATGTTTCCTTGCTCCTTCTTCTGAACATCGGACATTTCCATGTCTTCCCTATTATATTTAAGCATGTCGAACAAAGACTTCTCTGTCATCTTACCTGGAGAAGAAATAAAGTCTTCAGGTAATCCGTACTGCTCTAAAGTGCTTATGACCATATTTGAATTGAACAGCCAGTTATACCCTGCATTCTCAAGGTTACGTAGATAATCCCTGATGATAGGCTGATTGATAAAATATGATACAGCCTCTTTAGACACACCAATGCTTATCAGGAACTGCACTGTCGGAAGAACATTAGGTGTAATACCCATATCAATAATCCATGTATCCTTTGAGATGTCTACATATCCATCTATGAACTGGCTATTCACATCTGATATGAAGTCCTTTCCGTTCTTACTCTTCAGACCGGATAGCAGCGGTCTTCTCCTTCCACCTCTAATAACTGAGTTATATTCAGCAAAGTAGATTTCACCGCCTCCTGGTTTCAACCAGCTTTTGTCAACAGGACTTACGCTAGGAGAATCAATCTTATCTGTATTCACCCATATAGGAACCCTCTGTCTCTGCGAGAATGCAGCCTGTCCTGAAGCAGCTATGCCGATGGCATACTTTCCTGACATAAAGGAATGCCTCAGGTCAGACATAAATCTTCTGCTGATGAGGTTTCCTACAGATTCAAAGTCCTTCTCAGGGATACCCATCTCTTTCTGTATCTCTTTGGAGAGATTCTTCATAGGCTGCGCTGAGTTGGGCTTTATAAGATAATCGAAGTTCAGAGGATGAGAAGTGATTCTCTCAAGAGATTCGATATACTCATTCTCAAGGGCAGGTTTTGTATTCTGGCTAAATACTGAGAGTTTCTTGAATTCATCAAGGGTCATCAGTCCCGACATCTCTGCCAATCTTGTTGCGTATACCAATTTCTGCTCAGCTCTTACTTCTTCATACTGACTCCTATAATCAGTTCTCACCGCAGTTATCCACTCGTTCAACTCTCCTACCTTCTCAGTCTTATGCGCCCTGAAATCTCTCAGGGCCATTTCCTTGGCTTCTTTAATAACTTCTTTACTTAAGCCAAGTGCCTTTAACTCCTCGTCGTACTGACCAATAAGATCATTGAGTATCTTTGCATCACTATCAGTTACGTAATCTAGGTCATCCTTTTCCTCCAGTAACCTAACACTTAAGTCTCTGTAATTTGATATTTCATCAGGCCCATGTATGTTCAATTCAGCTAACTTATCCTTGACTATCCTGAATACTATCTTTACATCTTTGGATAATCCTCTGAACATAGCTTTTCCAGTTTCAAATAATTCAGCTATGTAGGCTTCCTGATCTTCATTTATTTGCTTATACTCACTGATTAGTTCTTCATAGGCAAAGTCTTTTATCTGACTGATGTCTCTTCCATATCTTCTGCTTAGCTCATTGAGTTTGTCTTTATATTCACCTCTTAATGATCTGACTTCATCTTTTGAGAGGAACTTGATATAATTCCTGGCTTCACGATCAGCATTATATGATACCCAATCATAATACCTGTCCTCTACGGTAGAGTTATTATCATCTTTAAAGATAATGAGCCTTGGTTTTCTTCCTCCCAGAACATTCTTGAGATATATCGTAAGTTTGTCTATGTCAAAGTCACTACCCACCTTTTTCACTATGGCAGAAGGAACTATGACAGTATCTCCAAACTCCTTGGGAAGGAACTTTGCAATCTCAAATACGTCTATAGAATTCTTATTCTGCGTAGGAATACGGAAAGCTACACCGGAAAGTATTCTCTTTCCTTCATCTGTTTTAAAGTATTCAAGGAGTTCCTCATCACTCATGTCGCTATCAAACCACCTTGCTATCATTATCTGGCATACCCTCTCTCCATCTTTGTTCTTGTAAAATTTAAGGACATTGGAAACATATGCCTTCTTGCCGTTTATCTCTTTAACCTCTGCTTTCACCGGTCTTAACAGGGAGGAGAACATTTGCACCTTCATTCCTCCTGATATCTTCTGCCTTATTACGTTCTTATCTGCTATGGAATAAAGAATGTTCCTTATCTGCTGATAGGAGGGAGTAGCTTCAAGCACTACCTTGCCTTCCTCGAATCCTTCAAGCGCCCTTACAATATTATCATTTACCTCCCTCTTGAGTATTTCATCCTTAAGAGTGGCAATAAGTTTCTTCTTGTCTGTTATTTCAAATCCTTCGTCTGTCTGCTTTATTCCTAGTCTTCTGAGAAGCTCCCTATAACCTTGTTCAGTAAGCTCCTCTAACAATGTCCGATTGCGTACTATCTCTTTATGAAGAGTGTTACTCTTACCGTTATATTCTACTCTTTCCTTTGACTCTGGAGTGTTCCACTTTTCAAACCTGTCATCAAACCCTTCATCGGGCAGGAAGTCTATAGGAACACCGGCTTCAAGAAGGTTCATCGTAGACATCTTTGTAATCTGGGAACCCCTTGTCACAGTTGCCTCATCCTTGGAAGGAACCTCCGACTGCACGCTAACTATTGAGTAAGGTATCTTGGAAACTCCCTGCGGAAGATTCACATCATCCTGCCGTATATCAAATGGTGCCTCATTAAAGTTATCGTTTTCATCATAGATGTCATGAACCATTTCTGTTCCTACCTTCTCACCACTTGCAAATACAGCGTAGTCTATATCCTCCTTCTGCATCTTATCATACAGCTTCAAGCCTACGCTTTCAGGGTTCATCTTATGAAGTATCCTATATGACATAGGGAATAATGCGAACTTATGCAGAACAACATCATTATAATTCCTTCCGTTTGCCTTGCTTCCCCTGACAATAGGTTTCCTTGGAGTATAAGTGCTTCTTACATCGGGATTATTCTTTTCATGTTCAGCGAGTAAATATGTCTTTTCCTCAGGTGAAACGTCAGACTTGGCTATCCTCTCATACTCCATATCATGCCTGAACTGCCTTTCATTGTCATCTGTCCAATCAGAAGCAAGCATACCAAACCTTCTGTTAGCTTTCAGAAGAATTATACCTCCACCATCTGTCTCATCAAACAGATCTATATCATACATGTCAAGCTCATCTAAGCTTTTCACATCATTGAGTGTTATGGCCCTGAAGTGATCTCTATTAAAATCATCCCACTCACGACTACCTTTCTCAAACCCTTTATTGAATGTCCTGTTCAGGGCTTCTCCAATCCTTTCAGTATAAGACATCAGTACATCTCCAGGAGAAGTAAAGCTCTTTATACGTTTCAACTCCTGCGAATACAAATATGGATCTGAATAGATAAGCTTATGAAGTTCTATATTAGCTATTATATAATTCGCAGACAAAACCTCAAGTTTTCTTTGGACTAAGTCCTGAGTTATATATTCATCTTCAGCAAATAAACCAGCCTCTGACTCTATACCTTGATCAGTAGTCTTTATTATGCCGAAGCTTCTCAACAGTTTCTCTGTATCGACTGCTTCCCTCTTTATGAAATCTTTTACAGCCTTGTCTATCTCCTTCTTATATCCTTTGAAATCAGTTCCTTCTCTTCCGCTATATAACTCCTCTGCTGTATACTGCTCATTCTCTTTTGAAACTATTTCATCATGTAGTTTCTTGTTGTTAAGGATTGCCTTGAAAAATCTTAGATCGCGGCTATTCTTTCCCTTCGTTGTCCTCCTATTATCTCTTGCAAGATCTACTTCGGCCTTAAAATAGTCTTCAAATATCATCAAGAATGAATCATTTGCATATCCGTCATTATTTACAAAAGGGTTCTTTGCGTGATACATCCTGACAGCATGTTCCAGAGCAGCATCTCCAGGAACAAGATTCATGAACACACCATCCGTATTCAAGTTGACTTCCTGCAATACTCTCTCCTTATGATTAAGACGGGATGATTCCTTCTTCTTTCCTCTCTCCTCGTTGATAGTTCCATCTATGAAAACCGGGTGGAAGAGTTCCAAGGTGTTCTCCCTTCTTCTTCCATCGCCAGTAGGATCAAGGTTAAACATCTTCCTTAACATTATACTTCCTGCTGCAAACTTATCTGTCAACAAGTACCTGAAACGACCATAGGGAAGATTAGGATCATTCAGCTCGTATATATTGTTGAGCTTGCTCAATACATCGTACAGATGACTTACCGTATTTGTACCTATATAGGTCTGAGACCTCTCCCCGTTTATATTGAAGTACGTGCTTTCAAAATCAGGATGCTCTATGATAGCTTTTATTGCTCCTAGCCTCATAAGGTCACCATCTATATCCAATGACTTCGTAGAAATGGAAGAGATACTCAAGTCTATCTGTTTACCGCTTTCCTGATCTATGACAGGATTACCAGCATTATCATAAACTTTATGCAGTTTGGCCATTGTTTTCTTCATTCCTTCTACCGTATCCTTAAAAGTGGAACGCTGATTAGCGGTTAACTTTTTCTCAAGGTCAGAAGTCTTGAAACCGATGCCTAATTTATTAAGGAAAGATACATAGGTATTCAAGTCATTACTCTTTAATTCAACATTCTGAAGAGCATTTGTTGCTGAATACTTACCACTCTTACTATCATATTTGAAGTAGGGAGTTTTTTCATCCTTCATTATCTCTATTATGTCCCCTATCATCTCCTTCTTCGCCTGTCTTGCTGCACTATTGAGAGCGATATCTGCAATTATGGTTTCACCTTCAGGAAGAATGAAGACCGACAACACATTTGCGTTCTGTTTCTTCATCGCCTTCCAGAAGGCAGAGAGAAGTTGCAGGTCATGTGTTTCCATTTTGGATAAATCCAACCTTTCCAGTTCACCATCATCATTGTCCTTAGGTTGCTGCCTTATCAATCTTTTATACAGAGCCCTATAGTTGGGCTCACCTATAGCCATAGCTCTCAACCGTTCAAACATATCCTCTATGTCAATGGAATCATGCAGCCTGTTTATAAGTTTTATATAAACAGTATCAGCGGGAAGAAGTATCATTCCGCCTATGGTAGATAACTCAGCATTAACTCCATCCCTGGTCATAGGTAATGTTCCAAACAGAAGCTTTATAGCAGAGTGTGCCTTCTTAAATGCATCTATCTTATCTGCTTTCTGATATTGTCCCTTGCCTGAATTATCCTCATCAGTGCTAACCAAGTCATCATTCTCATCAAACTCAAGGGAATAAGTCTTAAGACGCTCATTGTATTTCTCCAATATACTTTCCCATTCAGCATTTATATTGCCATATAGAATCTTCAGCTTATCTATCTGTCTCTCACCGTCTTCTTCTGTTGTTATTCCATTCCTTATGTTGTCTTCTACAGCTTCATACTCACCGTTTATCAGGTCTAATATCTCCTCCTTCAGTTCATCATAGAGTTCCTTTCTCGGTTTTGCAATATTGAAAAGGCTCTGATTGGTGACAGTAAGCTTGACAAGAGTATAGAACGTCATATGCTGCACAATATCATGTAACTGTGCTGATGGGATATTCGCTACTCTCAACATAGCTTCACCTCCTGCAAAAGCATCCTGAATATCTATCACTCCAGCCTTGGCATAGGAGAGAGCAGATTCAAATGGATTGTATTGAGCATAATAACCATTCCCTATCCTGTCAAACAGTTCCTTTGTATTGTTAGCCGCTTTTTCTCCTGTGAAGAAAGCTTTTATGAAATTGATGATGTCCCTGAACAGCCTGCTTATGAAAGATTTTCCCCGTGAACTGTCAGGAGCTTTATTGAATAGCCTATAGTCCCTAAACTCCTCGGCAAGCTCCTCTCTCAGTTGATCATCAGTGGCATCTTTATAATTTACCTTCTCATTCGTAAACCTATCGGTATAGGAACCCTCTCTGCTTCTGAACTCATTAATGATGGAAGCTCTTTCCTCAGGAGTAACAAACATCTGCCACACTGCTTCAAACACCTCATGATAGACAGTGCCTATCTCAGCATTCTCATACAGGTATATGGCTCCGTCTTGCAAGAAACCCCAAGCCTGCCTACCATTCGTCGCCTGTATAATATTCTTTACTCTGTATATAGGAATATTGGGGAGGCTCTTGCTAATGAACTCTTCTACCTTCTTCCAATTCTCAGGAGTAAACCTCTTGGCTTCCTTGGCCAGCTTCTCTCTCAATACTTTCCTTGATCCTCTCTCCTTCCTAGGAGTATTTCCAAAACCTTCTGTACTTCCCTTTGGTAATTCAACAGGAGTTTCAGGTTTCTCTTCTTTCGGTTTTTCTTCTTTTGCTTCTTCTTTTACTTCCTCTTTAGGACGCAACTTATCTATGTCTGGCTTTAACTTGTTTACAATATTAAGAGTGATTACCTGTATTGCGTCCTCTTCTGAATAATTGTTCTTCTTTACCAGTGTATCAATTAAAGCCTGAGGTTTCTGTATAAATTTAAAATCTGATATTTCTTCTGTCTCTATATAATGAGTAGGATCAAAGGTAAATACGATATCATGTCCTCCATGTGCAGAAAAATGAAAAGTATTTTCTGTCTTGCCATCCAATACGTAACCCTCTTGTGCAGGAGGAGGTGTGACTACAGGCTCTTTCTTAGACTTAACTTTGTTCTCTGTCGCCACCTTATCATCTATTGTATTCTCTGTAGAGATGAGATAGAAACCTCTCCTATTGACATCATTATCACCCTTGAGAGGTACATACCTTGTGACAAGAGGTATGTCCTCATTATTCCTCTTTCCTACTATATTTCCCCTGTCGTCATATACGCTATCTGAAAGAAGATATGTCTGATAATTGGGCCATCTCTTCGTAATAGGTAAGCCGTTCTCATCTATGCCTATCGGTTCATAGTAAGCACTGTCAAGACCAACCTTAGTCCTCCAATTGCTCACGTTATTATACAGATCTTGTAGAACGGAAATTATTTCATTTTTACTATTCTCAAGTTCCCCTGGTGCGAATACATATTCCTTCCTATCCTTCTCCTTCCCGAATATGAACAACTTGGGAACCTTCTTACCATCCTCGTCTACTGTCTCAAACCATATGCTGTTTCTTCCCTTAGGTTTACGCTGATGTGTTACAGGGTCTTTCACAATTCCCCAGTATACAACACTCTTTAACAAGTCAAAGAGATTTTTGCTATCCTGATCTACAGTACCTTTATCAGCTATGTTCTTTGTGATTTGCAGAAGGATGTCATAAATGCTGTTGGCTTCCTTTTCAGTCAGTCTTCTGTTTGAAAGTTTTGCAAGTCCTCTTCCAGGGATTACAAGGGAAACTGTACCAGGAGGAGTGGTAAGCGTAACATGCCCCTCTGTAGTAGTAGCCACTGATTTCCCATCCTTAGTGGTAGCAACCGAAATAACATTGGTACTACCAAGCGTAACATCATCTATCAAACCAGCATCTTTGGCAGATATACGGGCGTTGGCATCATTCTTATCAGTTCCTTCTATCTTTACATATTCAGGATTACCAAATGAAACATCAAACTTTTCTGCTATAAGGTCAGTTTTCTTTAACTGCTCATCTCTCCAGGTAACATACCTTTTTGTAAGTTCATCCTTTACTTCCTTTGACGTGGATTCCCTGAACATTGTAGAAGGTTTGCCTCCTTCCTCATATACAGCTTCAAGAGAAGGAAGAGGATGAGGCTGAAACAATGCATGATCAAGAGAATTTATTACATGACCTTCGTCGTCCCTCTCCTTTATATCATCTCCAAACTCATCGACAAGCGTGAACTTTCCATTCTTATCTACTCTGACAATGACGGAAACCAACATATCCTTCCATTTGTACTTGTCAGTTTCAGCAGGAAGCAAATGTTCCATCAATTTAGGAAGACCTACCTTCTCCGCTGTATTGATATTTACAACAACCTTCCTTAGTCCTTCCTTCTTCTTGTCAGGCATCCTATCCCACCTCATTCCAAACCTGTCAATCCTCTGTTGAAAGGGTGGATTTGCCCACGCAGCAGCAACTGTACCGTTTATTACATTTGAATTTGTTTTCTTGCTTGGAGGTTCGTAGATATGCTCCATCTCAGATGTTTGCACATCGCTATCAAATGTTCCTGTTATCTCTCCTTGAACCTTTTTATTCTTTCTTATCTTATTCTCTTCTTCCTTTTTCTTTAACCAGTTGTTATATATCCCCTGAAATTTTTCAGTTATAGCTCTTGTTACCTCACTCCTTGATTCCAGTTTATCTAATTCATCGTTTATCTCGTCGAGCTCTTTGTATATCTGGCTTAACATATCCTGCTCCAACCTTACCAGATCTCCCCCTTCATTCATATCATAGAGGATATAGTTCGAGAGGTTCTCCTTAAGAGCAGGAAAGTATGTCGCTATATCACTATCCTTCAGTATTTCATCTATAATATTGTCTATCTCCTCTTTCAAAAGGGTTTGTTCACCTTCCTGTCCCTTCTGATGACTGTTAATTATATCCTTCAGAAGCTTGGAAGCTGATTTTACAGTTACAATCACCTTATCCCTCAAGTCATTGAGAACTTCCTTCCTCTGTTTCAAGTCCCCTATGACATCATTTATCCATCCTACCTGATTGTTGAGTTCATCAAGAAATTCCCTTGCATCTTCAGGAAGTTCACTAATATTTTGTGTGAAGTCCTGGAAATAGCTCAGGTCTATTTCCATATCCTCTTGTTCACCGGTAAGTTCTTCCAATTCTTTTTCGATGGATAACTTCTCTGTTGACAGATATGAAAGCATACTACTCTCAGTCCTTAAGGCTTTCCTGAATGTTTCCTTAAAGAATTTCTTTCCTGACTTCGATACCTCCTCATTCTTTGACTGTATGGCATCTATAGCCTTCTTTATATTAGCAAGCTTTTCCTTCCTCTCATTAATCTTTTTGCTTGTTTTATCAAGGTTATCAATTAACTCTTCCTGTATCTTAGCAATTATGTCAAGCCTGGCTTGCCTGCTCTTCTCAATATTCTCCGCTTTTTTCTTAAGAGCAGCTTCAGACGTAGCCTTTTCTCTCGCCGTTTTCTGGTCTGCTGTCTCAACAAATCTTCCTGTCCTCATTAGTCTTGGAAACTGAAACCCTTCCTTGGCTACGAGATGTTCATTGAATATCTGTTTCTTCTGAAGCTTATTTTTCGAGTCTTTATAATAGAAATATAACTTGCCGTCCTCAAAAGCAATCCTTCCTTCTTTTACTCCTCCATAGTTCTTCCCGAAGTTATATTGATATTTTTCATTCCTGTGATAATAGTAATAACTGGCAAGCTCATCACTCTTCAAGGTATCCAGTGAGCCCACTTTCCATCCTATGAAAGATTCTTTAGAAACAGATTTCTCTTCCCCTGTTACATTATTCTTTATTATTACATTGTTCGCATTATCCTTATCCTCTCCAAGAAAAGTTATGTCCCATATAGGAACATCAGCGTCCAATCCTTCCTTCTCAAAGTTTACACCTTTCCCTACGAAGTATCTTTTACCCAGCTGTACTTTCTTTTCTGTTTTCTTATCCCCTTTTCCGTGTGTAATCGTAACAGTCTCCCCTTCAGGTAATCCAGCCTTTTCCCCTGCAACAGGCTCTACAATCCTTTCATCATACTTATCCGGATTCTTCTTGATGTCTTCATATTCCTGTAGAAACTTATTCCTACGAAGTGTCATTTCACCCAGACTGTCGAGAGCTTCTCCAAGATCATCCTTATCAAGAGTATTCATCGACTTTATCTTAGAGGAAGCTTCGTTGAATTTTTCAACATTACCCTCTACCAAGTCTTGCATTATAGTAGCTACATCAACATTTGCAGGTGAGAGCTTGCTAGACAGTATACCCAGCCTTCTGTCATAGTCTGCAATCTTAGTAGTGGCATACACCATCTTATCAATTACATCATCAGAATACTTCCTTTTCTTATCAGGAGTGAGCTGTCCGGCATACCTTATATTAAGAGACTCATACATCACCTTCATGTTCTCAGCACTCTCCCTGAACATGTTTAGTCTCTCTATGAAATTCTCTCTTGTATCGGTGGGAGAAGCCTTGCCTTCTTCCTGCAATTGTCTGAATCCATCATCTGTCATTGCCATAGCTGTATAGTCACCTATGTCTGACATTACAAGGTCGAACCTACCATACTTTACTCGTGGCATAAGATAGTTTGTCATATAATCCTTCTCAAGATCATCTGCGTCTACTATGTTTCCATCAACTACAGCCTGATCCCTTTGAGCCTGTATATATGCTCCTCTCTTTACAGCATCGTATGTCTCACTTGTAAACTTGGAAAGCCTGTTCTCATTGAATTCCCGTATTGCCCTATTTGTATCTGCCTTCTTCCTTTGACCTTCCATGAATCTTCCAGGTCCCATCATCATAGCTCCGGATAAGCCACCTATAAGTATGTTCTCCATACCTTCGTTGGTTCCTAGAGTCTCAGTGACACCTTCTATAAGACTATCAAGAAAATCATTTGGCAGATCATTGTATTTCTTATCGAAATAATGCTGCGTACCTATAGTTATTGCATACTGAGCACCTTCCTCAAATCCTTCAGATGCTGAGAAGGTATATGTAAGAGCTCCCCCAGGTTTGAAATTCTTGCCGAAATTAAGAAGCCATCCCCCTCTCTTGGGCTTAACTACATATTCACCTGCCTTCTCAATGATGTCGTCAGTCTCTCTTATCACACCATTAGCAAGAGTCTTATCAAGAGCATAGTTTGAACCCAGTATTCTAGGAAGCTGTATGGAAGCTGTAGTGAAGAGTACGGCAGCATTACCTATATATGAAACTTTAGCAATTCCTTCAGAGGCTTTATTGATTGCTTCGAGCGCTTCTCCAGTTGGAGGTTGTCCTCCGTGTGTAAGTTTGTATTCTTCTATCTTCTGATTCCTATAGTCATTCATATTATGATAGGACTCAAAAGCTGATTCTCCCTGTATGGAAATCAGGTTGACAAGATTTCTCTGAGTACTATTGAGAAGGTTATATTGATTGAGGAACTTCTTTCCAAGCTCAGTAATCCCTGTATACATCCTTGCTGCACCTTCAGCACCTTTAGCTCCCATTAAAGCAGTCTCCTGAGCAGCGAGCGTTTCAGCTGCTCTTCCCGCTGAGAATAGTTTTCCTGATTCCTTTATCAATTTGAGAGACTTTGCGACAATTCCAGCATAAGCATTGGCTGCTCCAAGAATGCCAGCTGTGGCTAACGCTGATAATGCCATACCAGCGGAAAATCCCAGGTTGGTAATTATTCCGTCCCAAAAGAAATTGGCACTGAACAATTTCTTCGGAGAATACCATGCAGCATCTTTATAAGCCTGAGTTTGATAAACGGCATATTTTTCTCTAGCTCTTTCATTGACTTCATCAACCCATCTTGTAGTAGGATTGTCAATAAAGGAGATAGCCTTTCCTGTCTTCTCCATTCCTATCAACCCATCTACCATACCTACTGTCGAGCCTATAAAGGTAGTGCCAGTAAGCACACCAAACTTAATAAGACTTCTTGCAGCCTTTTGTCCAGTACTCTGGATATTGGCAGCCATCTCCTCATAGTCAGTTCCAGGTCTTACAACATCATACCTCTCACCAATGTATGTCTGGGACAAAGGAAGCTGTTCAACCAGTCCTGATTGATTTCTTCTCAATGCCTCCATCCAGGTTTCACCGACAGTTTTGTCAGGAATAACTTCTGAACTATTAGGAAAAGAAGTCTCGGGGTATGTGGGAAGACCTAATGCTACAGAAGGTCTGTTTATAAGATTATCGGCCATTGCTTTCAGTTTCTTTTCTTTCCAATTCGTCTAATGTACGCGTAATAAATGAAGGACTGATTTCACCTTTTATAGTTTTGACAAGCGAACCTAAGGATTCATGCCCGTCAAATGGAACTACTCTGGGAGGCCTTACACCATCCGACATGAATATGTATGGATAATATTTATTTCCCACTTGTTTTACATTTACCCTAGCTTGAAATTGTGACTGATCTGATAAATGAGGAAGGTGTATATTGCTGTAATAGTAGTCAAAATTCCCTATATAGGTAGCCAGATCAGCAGGATCTTGCTCACTTGTCTGACCTTCCTTAACTCTTAGTACATTTCTTAGTGCTGCCACTTCTCTTGGTTCATATATCATCGCTGGATTTATACCAATCCTCATTGCTTCATCATAAGCAAGGGTCATTCCTGCTATTCTTTTGTTAGATTTATCATAGAGCACTATCTCTATCTGAGGATTGCCTGAGGAATCAACAACCACATTAAGACCGAGATTATTTTTAGTTGGATTAGAAGTATCTATCACAAAGTTCTTGAAATCAGGTGATACATTTCCCGTAGCCTGATAAACACCTGTAAGATTAGACAGCACTTGTACTATTGCCTCATCAGTTTTATTATCACCTGTCAGTACATTGGTTGTAAGGTTGGGTTTCACTCCATATACTTCCTGTATAATAGCTGCTTTCTCCTCCATTGCGTCTGAACCTAATGATTCATTTACCTTTTGAGTAGCATTATATATAGCTGACCAGTTATTATTTTTACCTTTACCTGCGCCCCACATAAACCACGACTTGGTAAAATCCCCCCTGGTTATTTCAAGAAAATCAGAATCAACCAGATAAAAATCTTCTACCATCAAGCGTGCAAGATCACCAAGTCCAGCTGAATCAAGTCTGGCGAGTGATTCAAGTGCTTTCTCATGTATAATCTTAACCTCCTTATTGTTGAAAATCTTTCTTATTATACCAGCATTGTTGAGGTTGTCATTTAATACAAGACTTAAATCGTATACTTGTTGAGGACTCAAGTCATAAGTTAATCCTCCTATGTTAATTGTCTGAGCTTTGAGATCGCTGGCGTCAAGTACTGCTTCAGGATTGTCCATCTTTTCTCTTAATTTATCAGCTATATCCTGCTGTACACCTCTTTCGGCATCAAAGTTCAGTTTTGCCTGGAATGCCCTGTCATATGCTTCTTTTATATAAGGTTCAGCTTCATTATAGAAAGTCTTATCTTTTCTGGTCGTTATTTCATTTATCCACTTCATCCTATATTCATCCACAGACAAATTACTTTTCTTTGCTTCCCTCTCAATGAGAGTAGCTTTGGCACCTTCATCAGTCATTCTATCTTCCCTCAGCTTCTTGTAATCATTTGCAAGGGTATTTTTCAGCATTGTCTCCCATATGAGGAAATCAACTTCCTTTGCGAACTCATTTGCAGCGTTCTCATAATTAGTAGCCTGTCCAGCAACTACAAGACTAGGGTCAGTGGACTGATTACTTTGAGTAAATTGACTTGGATCACGAAAAATTCCTCCAGCTTTCATTGCAGCAGCTTTCAGATCATTCTCCATCTTTAGTCTCTCCATCTCCATCTGGTCTGTATGTATCTGCCACCTCATTCTTATGTCCGTATTATGCCTTGACATAGCATTGGCCTCTTTCTGCATATCGAACATGGCTCTCCATCCAGGATTATCATGCACCGTAGTATCGGTGTCTGTCTGACCGAACATTGATGTATATCTTTTTCTGACGTCATCCTTGTATAAATTTCCCCTGACGGTATCAGGGTCGCTGTCCACAAGTTCAAGATATTTATCATATGCCATAGATGTCCGCAACCTGGCAGTCTGTATCCTTTCTATATTATCACCTACATCCTTGCCAAGACTCTTCTCAATATTAAGAAGATTTATAGCATCGTCATAAGAGGAAAGTATTATATCCTTCTGACTAGTTATCATCTTCTTGAGAGACTCAGAGTCAGCTCCCCTGTATTCATATTGTCCTGATATGCTCAATTGTTGACTGACTCTAGGATCAGAGAATATCTGGTCCAGTGTCTGCTGAACTCTTTCAGGCATCCTACCTGTCTTTTTTATTCTCGTCATAGTAGGAGAAAGAACAAGTTCCTCTTTGCCGTCTTTATTTTTAACTATTAGAGGTTTACCATTTTCATCAAGCTGATATACTTGATCAAACGTCATGTTATCAGGCTTCACAGCATCGAACGTCTCTCTTGCAAACTTCCATACATCGAAATGAGGGATATATTTGCTACTAAAGGGAGTGCCAGCCTGGTCATCATTTAACCATGCGTTGAGTCTTTTATTGAAATTGAACTCATTGCTTGGGTCAAGAGTACCCTCCTCCCTATCCTTCTCTATGCGAGCCATCTCTTTTCTCGCTAATGCTGTGGATGTGACAGCGGTTTGTATGTTCTCATCGGAAGATATTCTTCCAATGTTCCGTCCAATCGAATTGACAAGCTGATAATTGGAGAAGTCACCGGCAGCAACCGTCCTCAAGTTAGTGTCGAGTTCACTTAGCTTTGACTTAAGTAGATTTTTATCCACATCCCTCATTATATCAAGTCCTGCAACCCTATCTATTATTGCAGACTGTATCTTTCTTATGCCCTCATCATAACGCCTTTGCTTCTCAACGCCAACAGCAAGCATTGCCTCTACAGGAAGTTGCTGTACATAAGGTCTGAATTGTGTGGCTTGATCTGTCCAACTTGCCATTGTGTATTATATTAATTTAACAAATATAATTAATAATAAGGATAGTTATAAATTTCTCATGGCTTTTATTATAGCTCCATTCCTGGCAGTAATGCCCTTACTTTCTTTCTCTCTTTCCTCCTTGGTCTTCTTTCTCCAACCTACTACACGTCGTTCTCCTGTAATAGGATCTACTTCAAAACGAGCAACCATATCACGCCTATCACCATATTCATCTTCATCAAAGCCGCTTCCACTATAGTCCCATGCATAATAAGGAGCATTCCAATTCTGTGCCCTGAATCTTGGATCAAATCTGTAGTTGTACAGGTTTTCGTATGCTGCAAGAGTACGATTGTTCAACTGATTCTTCATATACTTGTCGCTAATAGACATCAACGCCTCTCTCCACAATGCTTTTGTCTTGGATTTCGCTGTAGCCTGACGCTCATACTGCTGATCAAGTATTGCAAGATTCTTGAGCTGAGCATCATTCAACATAGCCCTATTCTCTCCATATACCTTATCTCTCATCGCCTGATTCAACCTGAACTCTTCAGCCTGTATCTTATTAAGGGCCTGAGAAGCCTGTGAAGCTATCATTGCCTGGGCAGCAGGATTGTTACCAGCCATCCTCTGAGCAGCCCTTGCCTGAGCTATCACCTCGTTCTTCTGATCTTGCAGGGATATACCGTAGGGAGTACCTAATTCAGGATGATACTTTTGTGCCTGTACAGGTTCCTCCTTATCAGTAAGAGCCATCATCTCTCCAAGAAGTTGTCTTGGATCAAGCCTTTCAACATCACTTGGTCTGAAGTAGGGAAGAATCCTATCTAAAGCCTCCATTCCATAGTCCACATATTCCTTCCATTTATCGCTCTTGGAAGATTCATCTCTACCACCTGCAACTGCTGGTAATCCTTCCGATGTGGCACTCCACAAATCCTGATAGCTTGAAGCAGGTCCCTGGGATGACATATATTGAGGAAGCCATTCATCATATGTTGGTAACTTGCCATTTACAAAACCTGTAGGAGCAGTAGCTTCTCCGAATTTAGGAGCAACAAAAGATGGACCATAAAGGAATGTAGGAAGAATACCTCCTGCAACAGGAGCTTTCGATGTACTCTCCTGAGAAGGTGATGCAATTGATCCTGCTTTTGTACCTTTTGATTTAGGACGAATTTCTACTTCGGGAATCATGTTAGGAAAAATTTCTATTTCAGGAAGAACTGTTCTTGGTCCACCTTCTGATTCAGGTCCATATATGTATTCCTGTTCAGACGGTTTATCTTTTCTGTACGATGTATTCAGAAACTTTACACCGTTATAATAAAAATGAGGAACGTTTACATCTATGGCATTCTGTTGAATCTTCTTGAATGTATCGCCAGATTGAGCCTTAGAAACGGTTGCTCCTTTCTTTGCTTTTTTCACTTTACCCATTGAAAGAGACTTTGCATCAAGCCCCATTTCATCGGCAGTTTTATTCATAGCTTCCTGCATGGCTATATAACTATTCTTTGTTTCGTCGTATTCCCTGAGTTTCTTACGGGAAGCATCAGCCATTAGTCCTACTGTATCAATAGCAATCTTATCAATAGGCCTTGTCACCTTCATGTCTCCGGCTTTTTCAACCAACGTCCTAAGTTTCTTGGTCTCTTTTGCTGTATTCTTTGCAAGAATAGCTGCGTCTCTTTTGAACATTCTTCCTGTCATAGGATTCTTAAGGTCTCCCAATATGACAAGCTCTTCGTTCGGGGTTTCAGTGGCATACTCTCCCCCCTCCACTTCTACTGGATTATTTCCGTATGTAATGTTCATACCTCCTTCAGCGTGCGAAGGACCATTGAACTTTACAAAGTCAGGGGAAACCTGTTCAGCGCTTCCTTCATACACCTGCAATCCATCTATATTATGCGAAGGAACCTGTCCTCCGTTTGCCATATGTGCATTATTCATATTGAAAAGATTCTGTGCACCCTTTGCCATAGCCATCTTTCCTATGTTACTCTCAAAAGCATCCTGCTGTTTCTTGATCTTCTCAGGATTTGTATCAATAAGGTTACCTACGGCACTAAGGACAGGTTTGGCTAATGTTACAATAGGTCCAACTCCAGGTATCATGCTGACGATATCACCAGCAGCTTCACCAAATGTAGACCCTGCACTCTCACCTCCGCTCAATTGAGTTGCGAAATTAGTAAGCCTCTCACTCCCTATCCCCTGCAATATGTCGCCAAACTGAGCCTTCGGTATTTTTGCGCCCTTCTTTGCCAGCACCCCTTTGCCCACTCCATATACAGGGAAAAATTCATCGCCTGCATTTATTATATCATCAGGTCTTACATACTCACGTTCAATGCGCTCAGGAGTAAGCTGAGAAGCCTGTAATGTAACATCAGACACTTTCTTCCATTGAGTGGCTTCCTGTAACTTTCTCTTCTCATCCTTGAGTTGCTGGAATCCCTTCACTATCCCTTCAGCTACGTTTATTGCAGGACCAGTCATTGACCCCCAATCAACACCTTTCTTAGATGTAGCACTCCATAAGTCCTGATAATTAGTAGCAGGTCCTTGAGAAGCAACATAATCAGACATAGATTCACTGAACGCGGGAAGCTTTCCTCCTACAAATCCTACAGGCCTTGTTGCATTACCGAATGTTGGAAGCTCAGGAACTTCACCGATTACAGGAAATCCAGGTAGACTCGGATTCACATTCAATCCGCCCTGAGCTTTCTTCACCTTAGCTCCTCTCATGGCCTTCTTGAAAGCTGCTCCATGCTTGGTCATGAATGATTCTTCTGTCGGAAAGAGTTTGTAGAACTCCTTCTCATTCTTTACTCCTGCTATTTTTAAAATGTCAGCTTTCATATCTATTCGTATTTATCTAACCAACCCTTCGGTTTTGTAAAATTACTCAAATTATCTGTATTCTGAGCCAACGGAAACTCTGTCACAGTGCTTCCCTTGAACCTATGATCTTCCCCAGGCATCATTATCCTGACTTCACCTTCATCGCTTACTCCTAATACAGGGAAAGGAACTCCTCTCATAGTAATATCATTTGATCCTATCCTTACGGGAGAACCATAGTTGGAAGGATTGAGGTAGCCTGCATTATCCTGCACTATTCCTGCATCATCAGGAATGTCATATATGGGAAGCGTTCTGGAAACATTTGTTGCATCTCTTACGGCAGGATAAGGAGCAGGCGATCCAGAAGTCTCTATCTTTGGTTTCCATTCAGATATCATTTCATTTATCTTGGCTACATAATTCGCAGTCTCTTTGGGAAGTTCCTTGGTCTTCCTGTATCTCTTCACATATCCCGGTCCCCAGTTATAACCTATGAGTTGTTCATCAAGACTTGTAGCCCAGCCTTTCTTCTTCATCAACTCTAAATTGTGGGCTATGAACTTAGCTGCCATATAAGGGTCGTATTGATCCTCAATAGTGTAACTGGTGCCCATGTTCCTATTCACGGTATCAATAGTCTCCTGGTTGGTTTGTGAAAACCCTTCATAACCAAGCTTATTCTTGCGTGGTCTGAAACTGCTCTCCTGCATTATTATGGCTTTGAGAACATAAGGATCTGCGCCTGTCTCTTTAGCTGCCCTCCAAATATGTTCATCGTACTTTGTTATATTCGCTATCTTGCTCACTTTTCCTCCTTGTTTAAAATGTTTTATACCATACTGGGGAAGAATTACATTCTCACCTTTACTAAAAGGTCTTGCGATATTGGAAGGAACAATTCCTCTTAGTACTTGCTGATCTATCTCTGAGTTAAGGTAGGAACTGATATCGGTTGGACTATAATCATACCTTGATAAATACCCCATATTATTCATAGGTTTATACCCAAGAAATACAGGGCTACCCTCTTTATATCGGAATATTCGCTTAAGCTGGGGAAGATAAGAACTATGTGATGTATTCGTGCTTCCTGTAACGATCATTCCTGAAGGTACATTTTTTGGTAGATGTCGTAATGGATCATATGCTTCTCTAAAGGAACCTGCTCCTTTCATAGACATAAAATTCACTGTTTCTTTAACGTCACCAGTATGATATTTATAAGGCTGAGCAATGGCATTAGCAGCTCTCTCTGATATGCTACTTATTGCCTCTTTACCACGATTTATCAATGGTTTGAAACCTATGGGACTAGGTCTAAGAAGAGCCAAGTCTCTTAGGAGCTCTCTAGGCAATACGTTAAAATTGCCAACCATTAAGTTTTCAGTAACTTCCGGCGATAAGTTATCCAGAATATTACTCACCTCTCTTTCTCGTCTATTAGGTACATGCCATTGTGTTCTGGCTGTCATGTCATGGCCAGGCCATGTTTTTTCTATTCCTCCTATTGCATCTTTAGCCGTTTCTTTGCTTACACCAAAAAGCTTTACGAAATCATCATCAGAAAGATTATTATCAATGGCATGTTGCCATCTCATCTCAAGAGGATAATTAAGGTCTTCCATCCTTCCAATTTGCTGCACTATCCTCATGTCGTTAACTCTACTCGTTGAAAGTCTTGGAAGGTCCTGTTTATACGGAATTCCAAATAACTTATTTGCAGCAATCTCTCCTATGCTTCCTGTCTTCTTAAAGTCTCTGACAAGAGAAGAAGTTGTTCTCGCAGCCATTGGAACAAGAGGAGCAACCGTTAATGCTGCATTTAGATAATTACCTTGCCTTACATCCCTGGGAACCTGTGCTACAGCATTCGCATATGCAAAAGGATTTACAGAAGAAACAGGTATATCAAGAGGACTTTGAGGACCTCTTTCAAAATGTTCTGGAAGAGGTTGATTTCTCACTGCATAACTTAGAGCTGTAGCAGGATGACTTAGAACATTCCATACCTTTCCTGCTACGGATCTTCTTGGCTCACTTTCCGTTATTGTTCCTGCCTGCTCCAACATTGATTGTTCTGTCATGTATCTATCCATACCTACCTTATGATCGGCAAGATGTCTCAGATATTGAGAACTTGGAATAGCGTCCTGAGCAGAAGCTGTTCCTCCATGTTGATACGTAGGCCTATACACATCATAGTCCCTACCTCTTACAGGATTAATTACTTCATATTCCCTTGTAGAGAACAACGCATTTTCAAATGTATCGGCACTTGGGTTTACTCCATGCCAAGGCTGCCTACTTGTTGTATGATATATGTTTTTTACATCAGGTAATAGCCCTATGTAATCCCCTCCATGACAACTTCCTAAAATGCATCTATTATAATCTGTGCCTACCAATCTCTTATTCCACCACTCCAAAGAAATGCCACCAAGTTGATATCCTGCATGACCAAGAATACCAATATCAGCAATATTTCCCGCCTGTAACGCCTGATTCACTTTTGTAGTGTCCTGCATTCCATATATAGGTATGACGTCGGATTCTATTCCTTTCTTCTTATACCAATCCCTTAATTTATTACCTTCAGTAATAAAAGTACTGCTCCTAGAATTTGATTCAGGTTTAAGTACACGCTGCGCTCCTGAAAATTCAGACTCAACCCAACTTCTCCTCCTAGAAAGGTTATCAATATCGTTCTTTAACTTGATGTACTCTTTGTATGCTTTTGATTGTATTACTTCTGATGGATAAGCATTAACATCTCCAGCTTCAGTTATATAATATTCATCAAGAACTCCAGTTACATTTTCTCCTGTATATCCTTTAACATATTGAGTAAGATAATTTTTCTTCTTCTCATATTCTGAATATGTTTTTTCAAGTTCCCTATAAAGTTGATCATGTCTCTGTCTAATTTCCGACAACACAGGGGGCAAATTCTGTGAATCATCGAACATGTTATATTCTGTTATCGGAGGAGATTCAGCAAATATAACAGACTTGCCACCTTGGGCAGAAGGTATTATTCCTCCTCCCTTATATTTTTTCAAGTAGAATGTAGGTACTTCAACCGTATTGTCATATTTATTAACCCTTGCTGCCGGAAATTGTTTTCCACCAACATTGACTCTTCTAAGATAATTGTTCAAATATGTAGCAATATATTCAGGATTTACACCAAGTCTTCTGAAGTCATCATAAGTATTTATAGGCATATATTCTCCTCTAAAGATTCCGTATTCAGGATCATTACCGAAAATACTTGATCCCTTATATACGGTTAGTGGATAAGATTCAGCAGACAAACTTTCCGACCCCATAAATGTCTTTCCACCAGGAGATGCTTTGATTTGTGCTATAGCTTGTTCCAATTCAGAATGAACATCAGCAGTATAATTTCTAAACATAGCACCTATTACCCCTTCCGGGTAATCATTTCCAGAGGGCAACATAGGCACAGCCTTAGTCTCCAATATTTTATCAATTCTTTTCTGGTACTGCTTTTCAAAGTATTGTTTAAATACGTCACTGCGTTTACTTAAGTCAATTAATGTTTGATTAGGCTGGTTACTAACATCAGCAAATACCTGAACATCTTTAATCCCCTTAACAGGACTTCTCTGTTGAGCTATATCCTGAGCTAAGCTTACTTTTGAAGTGAACGTACCTACTCCTGATGTATATTGGTTTATGAAATGTTGTAACTCTTCGTTACTTAATGGTGAACTCTCAATCAATTTAAACAATTCTGCCTTCTTATTAGGCGAATAGCCCTCCAGTTCTGATGTTAATTTTCTTAGAGATGATAGTTTCCTAAAGACCAAATCGTCTTCAGCTGACCATCTATCTCCTGCAAGAACCTTTTGCTGAATAGGTGTTACATATCCTCTATATGTACCTGCCATCCTATCAATTAATTCTCTTGGAGTAGGTGGCATATTTACGTTAACAGAAGATAATTTGAATGACTTTGCCTTATTTAAAGCCTTGTCAAATCCAAGTATGGCATTTGTAATCCTCGATTCCCTTTCCGGAAGAACTGAAGTTGTACGCAATAAATCCATTTCTCCTTCACGCAAAGGACTAAGTCCCCATACTGGATCTTGTCTCATCATTCTAAGGCCAGGCCCATAACTTAACTCGTTTCCTATTATGGACTCTTCAGGAATAGCTGTCTTTCCTATTGGAAAATTACCTATGTCACGAGGTATGTACTGTAATCTCTCAGCTTTAGAAGGAGCTCCAACAAAAGATATCTTAGTTGGATCACCTTCCATTATGATAGGATTTGGTTCAAATTTAGCAGGAGCAGGCATGCGATGTCTTGTAACTCGACGAATAATTTGTGCACCTTTAGGTTTTCCATAATTAGGAATGGCTCCGAACCTAAACTTTACATCAGGAGAAATACTGGAGTAGGCTCCTCTCTGTTTAATTGCTTCTTCTATTATCTCATTTAGTGTTTTTTTATATGAATAACCATAACTAGTCTTATCAGGCAGGCCATACATGGTATTTTTATACTTAGGACGCCTAAGTTGCTCACCTATGGTACTAGGTATTGTTCTCATTTTGTTCATGAAATAGACTCCTATTGGAGTGTTAGCTCCTCCCGTCTGTAGGAATCTTTCCATGTCGCTCTGTACAACATAGTGCGTTATGTTGCCCTTATCATCAAATACAGGGTGATAGACATCCCTTTTGCCTGGTGTTGAATATCTGGTTATTGGAGCATTCTTATCAAGTATATATCTCGCTCTATTTTCAGTCATCGTTGTATATACCTTGGTAGGGTCAGCTTTCCGTGCAAAAGGATTTATCTTATATAATTGACCCTTCTGAGCAGCTGTTACCAAATTGCTGTACTGTCCTGGTATTTTTCTTATTACCCCAGGAACAGCTGAACCCATCATACCTCCAATCAATGCACCGGGGTTAGTAAACTCTCCCAGTATAGGTGGAATTCCTGTCTCTCCAGCCATCATCTCTCCCCAAGTGCCGTATTTATCATCAGAATACCTTTTCACAGCTCTGTCAGTAAGATACATGCCAGCTGTTCCTCCTACCATTCCTGCAATTGTTGCAGATGGGGCAGTAATCAGCGGAATAACGGTGAGGGCAGAGGCAGCAGCCCCAGCAAAAGGAACTGCCATCCAAGGGAGTATTTTTTTGGCTCCCTTATGCATTCCTCTCTGTACAGCTTCTCTTCCCTTTTGAGCTTCTCCCCGCAAGTAGTCTTGATACTGCTGTCTCAGGTATTCCTCTCTTGCAACTCTTGCTCCCTCGTCGAATATGGAAGTTCCTCCCTGAGCAGAGGGTATTATACCTTCGTCATACTTATCCAACCAATTATTCATTTTTTAACCTCCATATATAACCTTTGTAAGTCTCATACCTTCCTGAACACGCTACACTAATATTGTAATGTTTGTTATTGTATATATTCCTCCATTCATTATTTATAACTTATCATTGCAGGTGCATAAATCATACGGCTAACTAAATGAATGTCAGACCTGTCATCAAGGATGTGTCTTATCCTCGTATCCTTCCCTCTTATGGGAGCCTTCAGGAAGCTCCTGTAGGAATAGTCCATATTGGACTGGTTGAGTACCTTGTCTATTGACAGGTTTTCACATGTAGGAAGAAACATTTGCTTGGTCTTGTCTGACATCACGTCCCAGAAGTCATTGTACTGATACCAGCTGTCGCTCTTGGTGAATGTGATGGTCTTGCTGTCTGCATTGTACTTCGGGTATGACATATATTCCTTCAGATTCCTCCGTGGCTTCACCACAAGCTCCAGGAGCCCTGAACACTGTTGACCGTTATAAACTATCGCCTTGTTGAAGAAATCATCGTCAGTCTCAATACGTGTAGCCGTAGAGTATGCAGCGTCATATCCAGGGACATACTTGTACACCCTTGTGAAGTCCTTCACATTCCTTACAATCTCATCATAGTATTGATAGGCGAACGGATACTCAATTATATAAGGACTGATAGCACCGTAGAAATAATTGTAGTGCAAAGGATCGGTGAGATGCCTCCAAATACAACCTGTAGCCACAATCTCATAATCCCCGTGATCCCCTCCATCATTAATCACCACTGTACGTTCAAAGGAGCACATTCCTGTTGATACCATCCTTATTGCAGTGACACTGTCTGAAACAACATAAGACACTCCGTTTATCAGGGAGTGTCTTGTTACATCACTGGCTATCGGGTTATTCGACTGGTCATATATGTCGAATGGCCCTGAAGTGGCGCCAACTCTCGTCAGCTTTATGTATATGGTCTTAGACATATCAACTAGGTGCTTCTGTTGTAGTAGTGGTGGTGGTGCAATCTTCATTCAATATTCTTGCATCTACCGTGAGATCAATATCAAAATCAAGGCCCGGTTCCTTAAACTCCACCCAGGTTTTGAAGTCAGCAAGCCTTGCATTGAAATCAGCGATATCCATCTGTGCCAATATCAGGTCACCAGCAGCATCATCAGATATAGACGGATATGCAGGATATGAAGTCAGGAAGCTTGAGTCATTCCTTCCGTTATAGTATTTTGGATAACCTGGAGCAGTAGCACCGTTAATCGTTTTGGTTATTTTCACCAAGAGCGATCTTGCGTATCCTGTATATATCCAATCCATTTCGTTATTGTTTTACGTATTATACAAAATTAATTAAAATTATGGAACAGTAGTCGTTGTAGTGGTAGGTTCCGAAGTAGTTGTAGTTGTAGATAATTCAGTTGCACATATTTTTACATTACAATTTTCTCCTGTAGCAGGAAATGGATCAGACTCAATAGATAGTCTAAACCAAGTTCCTCCGCTTTCTGTTCCTTCTTCCGGAAGAATATACTGAATATAATCAATAGCTACAACGATAGGGCTATTCATAGGAATAGCAGTATAAACATCTAAGTTTTCTTCATTATATACTATCTGATCAATATTTTCGCAATTAGGAGATAAGTTTCCAAGAGGAAGGGTTCTGACAAAACCTTTTATCATACCTCCTATTTCTCCTACTGTCATTGTTGTGTCACACAAAAGATCTTCACAGTATATCGTAGTAGTCGTTGTAGTGGTGGTAGGAATGTTTATGCTATCACTACATCCAACATCATCCACAAACAACAAAGTATATTCCCCTTCCAATACATCTGTAAATTGACCCTCTTCAAACGCATTATGAACGTTGTTAGCTATCTCCGTCTCTCCCTGCATCAGATACACAGTTACAGGTAGCCATCCGTTTATTACGTTATATCTTATTGCTGCCATATTCTAAGTTATTATCGTGGTTGTCGTTGTAGTCTCCCAACACTGACTGCAAGTCCCATCATCAGTACAATGAGTAGCTGTCTTGGTTTCCTCAATAGCTACTATGTCCTGAGGCTCACTAGGGGCAGGTCCAGCTATAGGGGCATATCCGTATAACGGAGCACTCACTGAACATACGCATGCTTCAGCATATCCATCAACAGGACTAGTAGCAGTTACTCTTACCCAAGAATTAGACTGACTTTCAATCTCGTCTGTAAGCCCAAAGGACATCGGTTCCGCTTGTGAGGTCAGCCTCAGGTATATGCAACTACCAGCAATAAGACAGTCCTCTTCAGCCAGAGTAGTAGTAGTAGTGGTCGTCGGGGCTATAGTCGTGGTAGTTGTAGTAGTGCTACTACTGGTTGTGGTCGTTGTTGTCGGTTCTGCTGTCGTTGTGCTGGTAGTGGTAGAAGAAGAAGAAGTAGTTGTAGTTGTAGTTGGTTCAAGTGTCGTTGTGCTGGTAGTGGTAGAAGAAGAAGAAGTAGTTGTAGTGGTGGAAGTGGAGGTCGTAACCTCTTCTTCAAGAATCACATATCCATCAATATAGCATGAATAATCAGGCCTTTCCGTAGTAGAACTGGTAGTGGTAATCACACAGGCAGTGGTGGAGCTTGTAGTGGTGATGGGACTGTCGCTGACTATGAAATCAAAGTCATCACAACATTCATTGAGTCCAGAATAGAAGAAGTTATTCTCCCCTATATAGAAATTAGGAAGATAGGAATGAAACGAAATCCATGTCTTCGTGTTCATATTATAGGAGACTGTCCATGACCTATTGCAGAAATATTCCTCGTCATTGACATATATAATTTCGTTACCAAGCATGAATTCCCTTGTTACAGGATCATATGTCATACCTGTTACAAGAGGCTTATAGTCGAGCTTGGTAATAAGTATTCTCTCAAATTTGCTGTCATAGACCCCGTGGAGACCTATTCCATTGAAGTGGTTGTCTACCTCGGCTTCAGGGAAATCCTTCAAAATTTCAAACGACAGATGGTCTGTGAAGAACCTGTTTAATCCACTGCCGAATCCAGATATGTCCTGTGCTCCATTTCCCTGTATAAGGAATATATGGCCTCTCTTGGCATCTATGGTAACTTGTCCATGGGGTATCTTCAGCATAAACTTGTGCTGGCTTCCTACATATCCCAGGTCTGTTTCAGCAAAATCAACGGGAGGAGATCCCCTGAACATCTGCTGATTGCCTATATAGGCTGCCTGGGGATTGGAAGTGTCTATCGTAAGGAGTGAATTGTACAGAAGGGTCTTGTTATGGAATCTTGCAAGCACAGCCCTATTCTGTATCCCATCAAGGGAAGTGAGGTGACCGTAGTTCTGGGGAAAGTCGAAGTAGGAAATTGCCCTGTATATTCGCCATGAGTTCACCCTGTTGTCAGCATCCACTATCTGTACATCGGAATATATGGCTCTGAACGGATAATGAGTATAACACATATCCTCACTCCAGTCAGCAGGAAGGTGAGAGAAATAATTCTCTACGTTCTGCTTTGAGAAGGTGGAATTGTAATAATATGTATTATCGTTGGCTATCGACACTTTCTTCTCCTGCACCCAATCATCAGGAATGTCAGAGCTTACGTGAGGCCAGAAATCTCCTTCCTTTGTGTTATATGCCTGCCTCAGGTCTAAGTTGTAAGAGGTCTCACAATAGAAATTGGGCACTCCGTATGCAAACAGGTAGAAGTATCCATCATAGAAAGTTCTCGCTGCTCCTGTAGCTATTGTCGTATCATTAGAACAGTCAAAATTGTGAGCCTTATATGATATGAAATTAGTAAGAATGCCTAAAGAAGTGTCAGTTTTTACTTTAGCAGGATATACAGTATAATCCTCAAGTATAGATCTAGCTGAATGCCAATATGCAGGATAGCCCACATTACCTATTTCATCGTAGAATATATCGCTGTCATCAGGAGCACCTACCCTGTTATCTATGAAGAACGGGAGTTTCGTCTTAAATGCAAACCTACATATATAGGTATCACCTCCAAACACTACATCATCTACTGGTGCAGTAGTTGACGTAGTAGTGGTTATAGGAGGATCAAAATCATGGACATATCCAGTATCTATCGTATCATATGAGTATATCTGTCCCCATTGATTGATGAATTCCTTCTTCATGGAAGCGTAGTATGCCACTACATTTATGTCCTCCAGTTCTCCTGGATTTGAACAATTCTCCTTGCCTGAAATGATAAACCTTGAGTTATCCTCAACTCCTGATATAGTGGGGAATGGAAGAGGAGTGCTTCCTGAAGTCTTTATATATACAGAACTTTCCCTGTACCAGTTGTTTATATTGACTCCATCAATTGCAGTGACAGCAGGTATTAGATACCTCGTCTTGTCTATATTCCTCTGCTTTATCTGAAGGCCATTTTGAACTGCTGTACTATAGTCATAACTGGCTATGGAATTAAAGGAATAGGCATAATTCTTTCTTGTTATGCCATTAAGGTATATCTCCAGGTATGACTGATAGGCAACCATCATTGCCTCTGTATTCAGATCTGGTGTAATAGATGCAATTTCAACAGAACTACCTAGAGCATCTATCTGTGCTTCTCTTGAAAGAAGTTTATATTTAGCATTGTCCAGTACTTCCGTGAAATGAGCTTTTCCTCTTCCATATATTGTACTTTCCAGTTTGAGAATATCTCCCAAGAATGGCTGACCGAACGATGTTTCTGGAGAATTGAATATAAGCTTATCTCCATCGTCAATGACTGGAGGATCGAGAGGTTTTGCTTTTCCACAGAAATTCTCCTTGTCTACAACATTAACACTTCCTAAAAATATTATCTCTTCCTTGTCTCCCTTGCAATGTCTGACACATGCTACTCCGGTTCCTTGAACAACTTCTACTCCTACTGTACGATCGTCTTGACTAATCCATTTTTCTGTTATACCATATGTTCTATCGTTATATTGATAAGCAAATCCTGCACGAATTCCTTTTACACGAACGCTATATCTATCGTAATTTGTATAAGCTACTGTTCCGTCTCCAATCAGTATAGTAGGTTTTCCTACTGCACATCTCCTATTAAAACCTACATGAAGATTATCATCAACTTTATATGAATACTCTATGACGGTCTTTCCTGTCTCGCAACTTGTATATTGTATCTTGGCATAAGGAGACGCATATTCAGGGCCATCTGCAAGAGCTGTAATATTTACATCGAATACATCACATTCTTCAGCGAACGCATTATTAGTGGAGTTTATGAAAGGATCTTCATGAAGATCATTATAGGGATAGTTGGCAAAATAATAATCCTTTCCTTCTCTTTCATACTTATTCACATTCCTGAGGATACCTTTGCCTACTATTGAACTGTTGGTGGCCCTGTTACCTCTCAGTATGCGAAAACCTACTATTTCATCTTTCTGCTCTGGAAGAAGATCAGAAGTAACTATGAGGTTTTTTATATTATTTACGTCTACCTTTACACCTATGGGGAATATGGCTTCATTCCCCATCACCATTGAATCGGCATCATAGAATATTAGCGATTCAAATATGGGAGAAACAGCGACATCAGGAAATTTGTGATGTCTTATCTTCTTCCCTGCAAGATCTCCCCATAGTTCAGTATTACAAGGATACTCCTCAGTTGATTCCCAATAGGCAAATTCTCCGTACTTGTAAGGACCTTTGTAGTTCGGTAGGGCTACATATCCAGGGCAGTGGCCAGGAGCTGCTGTAGCTGTATTATATATCTTCCAATAAGGGGCGCTTGTGCCACTTCCTACAAAGTCAGGGTCTGTATTTGGTATGGGGGGTCGAGAAGCCTCAAGTGGAGTCATCTCTCTTCCAGGTATGTGGAATCCATCAGTTTCCTTTCCATTTCTCAGGAGGAATTGAATCTCGAATGCATATACCTCATCCCTTAAATACCCCCTGTAATTGGCAGCATTGTCACCATCTGCATAGTTCTCTGTGGCAGGAATCCTCCAAGTTTCCCACTGAAGATGTATCTGAGAGGCAATTTTCTGATAGTTCACCCTATCTATTGAAGAAAGATTGTCCCAAATGAGGACATCCTGGGCAGAGGTGAGATCTTGGGCAATTTCATAATAAGGGAACTTTTCCATTATATCGTCTATGGAAAGCCTTATCTGGGTGACATTCTGCCCTGTATATGTGATTTGAGTGGAAATGTTCTCAATAAAATATGTTCCTACAAGCTCTACCGATGATACGGCATTGATTGTCTTGATTACCGCCAGATTGAAATAATGATAGAGACCTGTAATATCCAGGTTGGAAATGTCCACTATAATAGACCTTCCTACAGGATAGTCGAAATTAGGGGTGACAATGCTTGGGTCACCTATGGGAACAGGGTTTGTAATGGAATAGTAGGAGGTGTAAGGATTGCCCTGTGCATCAGCATACTGTACTGCAAACTGATAGGTTCCTGCCTTGAGGTCCCCTGGATTTGTCACATCAGCTATCTTTACGATAGGAATATCAAAATCAGGCTGAACGTTCAATTGATTGCAATCCAAGTCACCCTCATTATATACAGGGTCACACAAAATGGAACCGGAAGCAAGGGTATACGGAAGATTATCTATGTCAAGGTATCTACGGGGATTTAAGCCGTCTGTCCAGTATATCTCAGTTGAACAGTTGGTAATCCTGTGTACTACCTTATGAATGGGGTAATGAACGTCAAATTTAAGACAGGAAGCGTTGATGAGAGTACGATATTCACAGTCATTGTTCACCATATATCCGATCTCACTAGCCTTTGTCTTCGGATTAGTGAGAAAGAATATATGCTTGTCTCTCTCAGGAATGAAATGATGACCTATAAGCACAAATTCATCAGGAAATGTCAGGCATAACTCATTCCCTAGTTCATTCTGATAATTAACGCTGTTGTCATCGAAATTCTCAAGAACAGCATTAAGGGCATACGATAACTGTCCCTTGCCTATTTGGCTGGGAACATTATCCATGTTAAGCCCCACCGAAGCACTAGTATACTCCTGCCTTATGTTATTTTGAGCATTATCAGCCATTTCACGTTAGTTTCTTCTCCATATTGACCTGTATGAATGACTAGGCAATTCATACTTGTTAAACCTTCTCAGCTGTTTCTTCACCTTCAGCTGCTTTTGCCACATCGTCTGTTTCTTCAATTCTATTTCAGCCATTATGAAAGCTTCATCAGACAATGTCTTATAATATTGAAGCTTTCCCTCAATCTGCTTGGAAGTTTCATCAGTGACAGTGTTCATGAGTGTTTCAAACATCTTGTACTTGATGAACGCCTCTATATATTCCATCACCCTGTAATTGTCAGGGATCAGAACATTACCTACATTGTCGTACTCCGTAGCGTAGAATATGAGGTTTACTACACCTGACCTGAAATTGGTGACAAACTTGTTATCCCTTATATCAAAAGAGTCGTAAGTAGAGGAGTAAGGAACAAACTGCTTGTTGAGCCTATCCTGAGAAAAATTGCTCCAATTCGACATATAACCCACATCACACTGCTTCTTCACCGATATATTCCCTGGCTTGAGCAGATATTTCCTTTCGTAAGTAAAGACAGTTGAATTATTTGTCTTGTAAACAGCCTGCACCAAGTTAGGCATGCAGGGGTCACATTCATCAGGAGGACATACGCTAGTGCATGAGTTGCCATTCACAATCATCGGCGATATCTGTATAGTGCAGGAACTGGCTGCCTGAGAGTAGAAAGAGGAGGCACCCTGTATTGCTGAGGAACCTACCTCCGTACACATCCATGCCTCCCTTACAGCGTAGAAATTATCAGGAAGCCTTGCTTCAAAATCCTCTATATTCAGAATGGTTCCCGTTATCACATAGGTAGCCCTGCCCAGTTTCCTAAGACACTTATCCGTATAACTTAAAAATAGCATATCGTCTATAGCCCCAGTATCGAAATATGACTTAAGCTCCTCTTTGACTAATGCAAATATACGTTCAGGGCTTGTAAAGTTATATTCATAATAGTAACTCATTTCTTACATTTTAATGTTTCCACTCCTTGTAGATATGTTGATATTTATCACTTACCTTTATATAATGAGCGAGAATCCTGGATGTGGCACGCAGAGGCTTGAAATACCAAAGGTCCGTGAACTTTATTCTTGCTGTATCCTTGAACCATTGCCAACCAAAGAAATAACCTTCGCTATGATAGTTCATCTGATATATCTTCTTCCCTTTCTCCTTGGTCTTGACCCAGTCAATAGGAAGATTTACATACTCGACACCATTATGCGTCTTTGTTTTATTTCTTCGTCTCTTATTTACAGCAAATTCTCCGAATCCTGAAGGCATCCTCACTCTATCTCCTGTCTCAAGCATATAGTCCCTGAAACCCTCGTTGAATGAATAAATCACATTCATCCAGTCGATAAAAGAGATATGAATGTTGGGGTACTTATCGCAGAACTTCTGATAGTTGTCCTTGCTTACAGCCCTCCAGTCTACCTTCACCCTCATTATTTAGTTGCTTTTGAAATATTTGGTGCCTGTTGATCAAGTCCTTCATTAGAAACGTCGGTACTGATCCTAAAATATGTTGACAACAGTTTCTGCGAAGTAAGTTCAAGCACTTGTTTCTCCAGATATCCAGGGCAAGCAAACTCCTTATCAAGGGGGTTCTTACACAATTCATCAAGAGAAACGTTAGATCCACAGTCACATTCAGGAAAAAGAACATCAACGGGGACCTCCTCTTCAAAATATGCCACCAATCTGACAGCCCTCACCATAGGGTTGCTCACATACAGGTAATCATTGCTTATCCAATAATACTCCTCCTTCTTTACGAAAGGAAGCTTCAAAAGATTAGCATACCTGTTTGCTGTTACCTCCTTCAGCTTCTTACCTTTTCCTCCCATAGCGTTCACTGAGTACACTCCCTGTATAACATACTGATAGATGCCTTCAGCTATTCCCGGGATTTTGTGGCAGCTTCTTGCAACATTACAAGGATCTACATAGTCACAGCACTCTGATACAGGTACAGACTTCATCTCAAGGCAAGGTATTGTCGTGAATATGGTGTCAGTGGCCCAGAGTCTGCGAAGGTTGGTTTCTCTCTTAATGAGAAGAAGGGCATTATTCTTCAATTCAGAGAATATAACACGGTCTGTTATTAAACTGTCAGTAGACAACAATTTATGCATCCCACGCACATCGCTTACTAATTTCCTGCCTGTAGACATATTAAACTTATATTATTGTAAAGATATGCATATATTTTGAAAAATCAATTGGTTATACTAAAACTCCCGAAGGATACAAGACCCTTCGGGAGAGCCCCGCCAAACCAACAAACACAGAGCTTTTAGCTTACGATCTTTATCTCTCCTTTAAGAGAGCATGGAGGAGTTGGCTTTTTAAACCAACTCCTTATCCATTTTATCAACTTCTTTATTAGTTCGTCCATGGTGCAGTAGTACTTGTTGTAGTTGTATCACAAGTA
>WBZR01000538.1_pt1 | contig 59549 bp, 56 predicted proteins | sample 5204231 | NCBI WGS metagenome assembly WBZR01 (sample SAMN12412403, study PRJNA552823) | activated sludge metagenome | isolation source: activated sludge from anammox sidestream of wastewater treatment plant... | place: USA: Virginia | collected 2017-08 | reverse complement strand
CCGCCGCGAATGCCCATCGGCACGATCTGGTTCGGGAAGCCCGAGGGTTGCGTATCCACCTGGAAGTCGGACACGGTAAACGAGCCCGTCACCGGGTGACGATAGGCCTGCGCGGTATCGTAGGCATCCTCACCGCAGCGGATGTCGAACAATCCGGGGAAGGCCGATACCGACGTGCTCACGCTCGGCTCCTGGCCCTTGCAGTACAGCAACGCCTGGCCCGCGATGCCGCCGTAGTTGAACGTACGCGGATCAGAGGGCGAGAGCGGCGGGAAGGTGGTTCCGACGAACAGCTTCTCGAGGAACGGCTGCACATTGATCGGGGAAACCGATCCATACTGCACCACGTTCGCCGGTGTGTCGAACATCGGAGCGTAGTAGCGGCCATTGCCCCACGTCGTGTTGTAGACTTCCGTCGCCGTTGCCGTCGAGGAGAGCTTCTGCACGATGTCGTAGATGACCGTGGAGTACTGGGTGTTTCCGTCGAACCGGAAGCCACTGACGCTTCCCACGCGGGCAATGTAGTGTTCGCCTTCGCGCGCAATCACGCGATGCGGACGGTCATCTCCCACGTACAGGAACGGCGTCGGCAACTGGTTGTTCGGGGACGGCTGCGCCAGCTTGTCATGCTGAACAACGTCATCCGGGTTGGTGAACTGCGGCACGGTGTGTGATTGCAGATCACCAAGGCGCGGAATGCCGCCCACGATCAATGGGGTATTGACCGTCGCCGGGATTGAGGACACGTTGACGCCCAGCGTTCCCGCCACGGTCCGGGTGTAGATGATGGAGCGGTGATAGAGCAGCGTCTGCGGCGGATTTGCCGTAGTGGTCGCCGTATACCCCTGATCCACCGCGCCCCACAGCGCCGAGTACCCGCCATCCAGGTTCCCGTTGCCGCTGTAGCTTGCCAGCGAACGTCCGCGCACATGCTCGGGTTCGTAGTTGAGCCCCAGCATGCTCTGCGTCACGCCGCCCACATCGCGCGTCACCACCCTGTCAAACGTGTACGGCGAGGCCGTGGCGAACAGGTCATAGAAATCGCCCTGGACCTGCGGGCTCAACTGCGAGGCTCCCGGGCACAGCGGAGAAGCGCAACCCGGCGTGCTGGTCACGCCCGTGTAGATCGCCGCCTTCTTGTACACGCGGGTCCGAGTTCCTTCCCAAGCCGGCAACAGCCCGTTCTGTCCCGACGTGTAGCCACGCGAGGCGAGCGGAATGTTGTCGTTGTACACGCTGGAGCTCACGACGATGTTGTCATTATCCAAACCCAGGCGAGCGCTCGAGGGGAAGTAGCACACGCGAGTGGTGTCGCCCACCGCGGTGTTATTGCAATCGATTGTCCGCGCGCCGGTGAACGATCCGCCGTTGCGCACATCCGAAATCGAGTTGATGTTGCCATACGGGCAGCCCGGTTCGCAGCTATTGTCCGGGATTCCGTAGTAGGCTACCCAGTTCCCGTTGATGCCGCCGCTGTTGGGGTTCGCCTGGCTCGGGCCCGGCGGCTGCGGCGTCGTGAAGAACTCCGTGTTTCCGATCAGGCCGTTCACCGCGGGATTCGTGTTCGGCGTGCAGACGCTGACGAAGCCGCCACCAGTGCCCTGGCAACCGGTGGCCCACTTCGAGGCGATCAGCACCCAGCTCGCCTTGCGGCGCAGCGTGGCCGTCGTCTGCGTCGGTACGCCCGAGCATCCGCTGCAGTGCACCAAGCCGGTGTCCACCACCGTGAACAGGACCACGAAGCGGCCCTGCATCTGGTCGTAGCGCACGCTGGCGTTGCCGATTTCGCAACTCAGGTTCGAGCGAGGCGTGGTGGGGCAGAGCTCGTTCAACGCTGCTTCGCCCAGCCACACATCCAAAAACTGCCGCGACGAGGGGGAAAACAGATACGTGCCCGCTACGTCATAGTTCACCGAAGCCGTTCCGCCGCTGTTGTTGTAAGCAGGGGCGTTCGGGTTCGGGTAGCGCGCGATCGTACGGTTCACCACCGTCAAAATGTCATCAGGTCCCACCGCGATGTCAGGGTTCGGAGGCGAATACACGGTCGGCGCGACGGTGAAGTAATCGGTTGAAGCGATTCCTTCCCATTCGCGGCCCGACTGCGAATCGCAATCCGCACTGGCAACCGCCGGCCCACCCACTGTTCCGCAGAGCGGATTGATGAGGCCAGGACGGCGCGAAGTCGATCGCGGCGAATATTCAAACGGCCCTTCCGGTCCCGTTCCCACTAACCGGGGTCCGGACTGTGCCCTCACTACCGTTGGGGTAGCGAACGTCAGGCACAGCGTGGCCGCTAGGGGCAACACACTTGACCACCAAAGACGTCCTTTCATTCCGTTCCTCCAGATTTCGCCGGTCCATCACAGACCGAGAATCATTCAAATTAGCCTTAGGCCGTCCGCCGCTTCCGTTGGTGACGAGGCTATGGAGGACTTCCTCGATGAGAGGGGTACTGCGTCCGATTCACCCGACGGCATCCGTGGGAAGAAGCGAAACTCCTAACTTCCTTAAAAGTATACACAATTTAGCCCGTTCGGCTCCCACGAAATTTGGGACTTTGCGTCATTGTTTGGGGTACGAAGGGCAGGGGGTTAGGGGAAGCGGCAAGAAGAGAACGGCAGGCGACGCCCAAGGTGTAAGAAAAAATACTTGTTTTCAACAAGTTGGCAGGGGCTGACGGGGAAATGCACAAAAAAGAGCCTGTCGGCGGTGGAAGACCTTGCCGGACAGGCTCGAGGGAAGAAGACGAAAAATTGGGACTTTAGCGGCTGCGCCCGCCCCGGCCGCCACCGCCGGGGGGGCCACCACCTCGGGACATGCCTCCGCCGCCGCGGCTTGGAGGCGCGCTCTGGACGTGCCCTCCACCCTGGAAGCCGCCGCCACGAGGAGCGCTTGGGAAGTTCTCCATCCGCTGTGGGCGGCTCGGGGCAGTATAAGTGCTGTCGCCGTGTGGCCGCTCCCGGACGATTGGCGGGCTGAGCCGCAGAGGCTGGCCGGCCGCGGGTTCGCCACCGCGAGGGGACATAGGCTGCCATTGCGGTTGGGAATTCTGCCGCGAGGGATCCGGAGGGGGCGAAGCAGACGATTCGCGAGTCTGCGCAGCCGGGGCAGCGGCTCCGGGGCTGCCGAACGACCTCCATCCGCTCCGGTCCGGCGCCGGGTCCTGGCCTGAATTGTTCCAATCCCGACTCGATTGGCGTGTGGAAGCGCCCCGCGCGGCATCCGTCCGACGGCCGCCGGAAGGATCTCCAAAAGTACGCCAACCATTCTCGCGAGTTGTAGAGCGTCCGGCGTCGACGGCTGGATTCGATGGGCGAGGAGAGTTCGCACTGCCCGGATCTCCGAATCGCCGCCAGCCTCGAGCGGCATCGGGATTGACGGCGCTTGTCCCGGCGGCGCCATGGGATGGGAGCCCGGAAGCAGCGCCGGGCTGAGAGGACTGGCGCCAGCCGTTGCCGGCCGCATCAGCCGTTCCTGGGGAGGCTCCCAAACCCGCGGCGTTTTGGCCTCCAAACGTTCTGCGGGAGAGATTCTCAATTCCACGCCGCTGATCCTCGAAGGACACGCGCTGCACCGGGGCCGGCGCCTGGCGGCTGTAGAAGCGTTCATTGTCGCGGGAATGCGGGGTGAAGCCGAGCGACCTGTCGGACACGCGCTGCGAGTTGCGATCGGGCGCCAGCGGCAGTTGGCCACGGACGAGATTGGCGCGCTGAAGATCACCTTGATTCAGCGGGACGAAACTATTGTGACCGCCGCGGCCAAAATCTCCGGCGTTTACGGCCGTAATTCCATTATGGACGCGCGCATTCCGGTAGACATTCGTGATGTTGACGTTATTGACGATGTTGACGTTGTTGCGGCCGCCGTAATAGCCGCGGCCATACCAGGGATGGTAAGGTTCAAACGGCGCCAGCGGAACCCAGCCGACATTTCCAAAACCGAAGCCGGCATTTACGCCTACTCCGCCGCCGAAGCCGGCAAAGGCGACGAGCCCGGGGCTCCAATAGTGGCGGCTGTGAATCGCGCCAGGCCACCAGCACCAGCCACGCGGCCCCTGATACCACCGGCCGTAATGATAAGGCGCCCAGCCCCAGGGATCATAGCTCACCCAGTTCCAACCGTAATAATCAATCCAGGACCAGCGTCCGTAGCGGTAGGGCGCCCAATCGACGGCGACCCTGGGAGCCCACACATATCCATAAGGAGCGTCATATACCCAGTCGCCGTAATTATCGAGGTCTTCGGCGCCCGCGATGGAGGGGCTGACGTAGCGATAGGAAGCAGAGTGCTCGAGATTCCGGTCGCGGCTTTCGTTCCACTGGTCCCAATCATCGCGTGGAATGGCGGCGGTAATCTGGAATTCCGGATCGTCCGGCGTGCCGCGCACAAGCATTGTGCGGCCGGCTCGAAGCCTCTCGGAACCACGGGGGGTATAGATGTCCACTTCACCGGACCTCACAGTGATTTCCGTGGTGTTATCGGGGAGGATGGTCAGGCGGTACAGACCACGACGAAGCGGGTGAACGGCGGCGTTCGGGGTGCTGAGTTCCACCTCGGCGTTGAAGTCGCGCAACATGCGGTAGGTCGCGGTGCCGGAGGCCAGTTGAAGAACGAAACGGCCGTACTCGAGGTCCGCAAAGCGGACTTCGGCGTTGGAAGCGAGGCGGACCAGGTTGCTGTAATCCAATTGGACTTCGGCGAGGGAGGCGCCGCCACCGGTGATGAGCCGATCCTGCACCACCAAAGGAGCGTTCGGGGCTGCCGCCACCCACTCTCCCGAGTCGCCGCGCCGCACGGAGACATCGCCTTGGAGGAGACTGATACGAGCCACGCCGCGTTCGGTACTGTTATCATCTTGAGCATTAAGCCCGAGAACAACAAATCCGGCCAACCAGAGTGGCCTCATGAGCCGAGGATTGAGGATTTGCCGCAACATGGGTGCCTCCGTTTTCTACCGCAAATGGAGAAGCACGCCAGGGACCAAACGGGATCTCTGTGTTTTTCAGCAAGATACATTACAATGCCGGGTTTCCGAGATGGCTGAAAACCACCACACTGATCCGAAACCACCATATTCCTGGACATTCCGATTGGCGGCGCCGGCGCTTCTCCTGCTGGTGACAATCGGATTCTACTGGAAACTGACCCTGACGGCGCAATACACCTGGTTCGACCATCCGGATATGGCGTACCTCGAGATCCCGCGCCTGGAATTTCAGGCACGGGAGATTCACCAACACCGGTTTCCGCTGTGGGATCCGCACTTATGGGGTGGCCAGCCGCTAATAGGACAGACGCAACCAGGGCCTGTCTACCCCTTGAACTTGCTGCTCTACCACTTGCCGCTCCGGGGCGGGTATCTCAAGTTCGGGTATTTGAACTGGTACTGGGCGCTGATCCATTTTCTGGCGGCGCTTTTCGCCTATTTGCTGGCGCGGGATCTTGGATTGGGGAAAGAAGCGGCATTGATTGGTGCGTTCGCGTTCGGATATGGGGGCTTCGTGGGGACGGTGGCGTGGCTCGACGTGGTAAACGGAGCGATCTGGACGCCGCTGGTCATTTTGTTCATGCTGCGCGCGGAGCGTGGGCGGAGCACGATGCCATCGGCGGCGCTCGGAGGCATGTTCCTGGGTGTGGCGTGGCTCAGCGGCCACCACGAAGCGCCGATCCTGGTATCGCTTTTGTGCGCTCTGACGTGGCTGTACTTCTGCGGGAGAAAGCGGGGATTGCTGCCGGCTGCGGGGTTATTCTTTCTGGTTTGCGGCCTGATTGCCGCAGTGCAGGTGATTCCCACTTACGAATTCGCACGCCACTCGGTGCGCTGGGTGGGCCTCGACCATACCATTTCCTGGAAAGAGCGGATCCCGTACACCGTCATGACGATCTATTCTCTTCCAGCCGCGTCGTTCCTCGGGCTGGCGCTGCCTGTAACCGGGCGGATTGCGGATTCGAGTCCGTTCCTGGGTGTAGTCGCCGCGGGCCTGGGATTCCTGGGGATTGCCGCGAGGTGGAAGCACAAGGTGGTTAAACTGGCGACAGTGATGGCATGCGGGGGGATGATCTATTCGCTGGGCGCACTCACGCCGTTGCAAGGCATCCTCTATTCGGTGCTGCCGGGTGTGGACAAGGCGCGTATCCCGGCGCGGGGAATCCTGGTCGTGAACTTCGGCCTTGCGCTGCTTGCGGCGTTCGGGATGGATGCACTGGTGGAAGAGAGCAGGTCGCGGGCAGTACGCTATTTCCGCAACGGGCTGGCGGCAATGGGCAGCCTTCTGCTGGCCGTTACACTTTCCCTGGTTCTGGCGGAGAAAGAGGTAAATGGCCGGATTTACCTGGCAATGGCCGCCTGCCTGTGCGGATCGGCTCTGGTGACCGCATGGCGGAACTCGACCGTCTCCCGCCGCGCGCTATTTGCGGGTCTTGCCATTCTTTGCCTGGTGGAACTCACCAACGCGGGGCCGGCGGTGTACAGCAATAAGTTCGATAAGAACGCCAATAAGTTCCTCAACGGGCTCACCCAATACGATGATGTCGCGGCGTATCTGCGGTCCTTAAAGGGAGGACCAATTCGAGTGATGGTGGACGATCAGGTGATCGGATCGAATTTCGGGGACTGGCACGGAATTGACATGATGTACGGTTACGTGGCGGGCGTAAGCACGAACGTCCAGCTTCAGGAGCTCCACACACAGAAGGCGCAGGACCTGTTTGCGGTGACGCATTTCATCGGCGCGCAAGCGGACCGGCCGGATCAGGAGGAAGTTTTCAAAGGGGAGGCGGGGGCGAAAGTCTTCCGCAGGCCGAATGCGCTGCCGCGGGCGCGTGCCGTTCACGAGGCGCGTTTGGCGAGGGACGTGGTCTGGTTGAGGGCGTTGATCCAGGACGAGACGGTGGATTTGCGGAAGACGGCGCTGTTCTTGGGGGAGGCGCCGAAACTGGAATCGTGCGAAGGATCGGACGCGGTGAGGCTGACGCGGCACACAAGCGACCGGATTGACATGGAGGTTACGCTGCCGTGCCGCGGTCTGGTCGTGCTGGCGGAGACCATGTTTCCGGGCTGGGAGGCTCGGGTGGATGGCAAACCGGCCCGGATTTGGGAGGCTTATGGGACGATGCGGAGCGTGGTGGTGGAAGGGGGAAGCCACCGGGTATCGATGCGCTTCCGGCCGCGATCGGTCTATGCGGGCGCCGGACTGACGTTTCTGGGGTTGCTGGTGACAATGGGGGTATGTGTGACTGGATGGCGCAGGAGACCGTTCAAGGCGGAACTGTGACGGTTCGCTGCAAAGGCGACTGAAACGGTCGCCGTGTATGCGACAATTTTGGTCTGCGAAGCTTGACCGGGAGCTACGGGTGGCGTATAAAGAATATAGGACCAGTCAGGTCGGGTATTCTTAGATGCTCAAATTGACCAAAAAAGCAGATTACGGGTTGATCGCTCTGAAGCACCTGGCGACGCTGGAAGCTCCGGAGAGCGCGAGCGCGAAGGAGATTGCGGAGTTGTATCAGGTCCCGCTGCCGCTACTGGCGAAGGTATTGCAGAAGCTGGCGAAGCAGGGGTTTCTGCGCTCGGAGCATGGAACGAACGGGGGCTACCGGCTGGCGCGCGAGGCAGGGAAGATCAGCGCGCTCGAAGTGATCCGGGCCATTGATGGTCCGATCATTCTGACGTCGTGCTTCACGGATCACGGCGCCTGCGATCAATCGACATGCTGCAACGTGCGGGAGCCGTTGCGAAAGATACATGAAGGAATCCAGGGGCTGCTGGCGAACATCACTATTGCAGACATGTCAGACGACGAGATAGACAACCCTGACGGGCGTCTGTACTCGCTGCCCGGACTGACGACACAGCCCGTATCCACCGTATAGGAGTTAATGCCTTGGCTATCAAACTGCCGATTTACATGGACTATCACGCAACGACGCCGCTGGACCCAAGGGTGCTCGAGGCGATGATGCCGTATCTGACCACGAAGTTCGGCAATGCGGCGAGCCGGAACCACAGCTTCGGATGGGAAGCCGAAGAGGCGGTGGAGACGGCGCGCAAGCAGATTGCGGATCTGATTGGAGCCAACGCGAAAGAGATCATTTTCACGAGCGGGGCGACGGAATCAAACAACCTGGCGCTGAAGGGCGTGGCGGAGATGTACGCCGAGCGCGGCAATCACATCATCACGGCGGCAACGGAGCACAAGGCGATCCTCGACACCTGCAAGCGTCTGGAGAAGCATGGCTGCCGGGTGACCTACCTGCCGGTGACGGCGAGCGGGCTGATCGATCTGGACATGCTGCGCGAGTCGATCACGGACAAGACGATCCTGGTCTCGATCATGTACGCCAACAATGAAATCGGCGTGATTCAGCCGGTGGCGGAGATTGGGAAGATCTGCAAGCAGAAAGGGGTCCTGTTCCATTGTGACGGCGTGCAGGCAGTGGGCAAGGTTCCGGTGAACGTGATTCAGGACAACATTGACCTGTTGTCGTTGAGCGGGCACAAGATTTATGGACCGAAGGGCGTGGGCGCGCTTTATGTACGGCGCCGCAATCCGCGTGTGCAGGTGACGGCGCAGATGGACGGGGGCGGGCATGAACGCGGGATGCGCTCGGGCACGCTGAACGTTCCTGGGATTACGGGGCTTGGAGAGGCGTGCGCGCTTTGCCGCAAAGAGATGGCGGAGGAATCGGCGCGGCTGGCAGCCTTGCGCGACAGGCTGAAGAACCGGCTGACAGCATCGCTCGATGAGGTATATATCAACGGGACGATGGAGAGCCGGCTGCCGAACAATCTGAATATCAGCTTCGCCTTCGTCGAGGGCGAATCGCTGCTGATGGGGATCAACGACGTTGCGGTATCGAGCGGATCAGCGTGCACGTCGGCGACGCTCGAGCCAAGCTACGTGCTGAAGGCGCTCGGCGCGGGCGATGACATTGCCCACTCCTCGATCCGGTTCGGGTTGGGGCGGTTCACCACGGAAGAAGAGGTGGACTACGTGGCGGAGAAGGTAATTGATGTGGTCCGGAAGCTGCGTGAGCTTTCGCCCTTATATGAAATGTTCAAGGAGGGCGTGGATCTTTCGAAAGTGCAATGGGCCGCGCACTGACATGAAGGACTCGAGGAAAGGTAGCAACGATGGCATATTCGAACAAAGTTCTGGATCATTACAATAACCCGCGGAACGTGGGGGCACTGGACAAGAACGACCCTCAGGTGGGCACGGGCATGGTAGGCGCTCCCGAATGCGGAGACGTGATGAAACTGCAGGTCAAGGTGAACCCGGCGACGGGCATCATTGAGGACGCCAAGTTCAAGACGTTCGGCTGCGGGAGCGCGATTGCTTCGTCGTCGCTCGCCACCGAGATGCTGAAGGGCAAGACGGTGGACGAAGCGCTCGAGATCAAGAACACGGTGATTGTGAGCGAACTCGCCCTGCCTCCAGTGAAGATTCACTGTTCGGTGCTGGCGGAGGACGCGATCAAGGCGGCTATCGCCGATTACAAGAAGAAGAACAGCGTGGGGGACCACGCGAGAGCGCAGGTGGCGCAATAGACATGGTTGCAACCGAGACAGGGATCCACGTAACCCCCAAAGCGGTGGAGAAGATCCGCCAGGCGTTCGCGCGCGAGGGTGTGCAAGGGGGGTTGCGTCTCGGAGTTCTCGGCGGGGGCTGTTCGGGCTTGAGCTACCAGTTCAAGTACGAGCCAAAGCCGCGGCCGACGGACAACGTTCTCGATTTTGACGGCGTGACGATCTACATTGACCCGAAGAGCATGTTGTTTCTCGATGGCATGACGCTCGACTGGAATGACTCGCTGGTGCACTCCGGTTTCGTCTTCGAGAATCCGCAGGCCAAAAAGAGCTGCGGCTGTGGGACATCCTTCGCAGCCTGACCCGGGCGAAGCGCAAATCGCGCGCTGCCGGCAGTGCGGCGAGTCCTCCGGCGGCGAACTCTTTTGCGCGCATTGCGGCAGTCTCCAACGCCCGGCTACGGATTATTACCTGTTCTTCGGGCTGAAGCGGGCTCTTGCTCTCGACACGGCGGATTTGCAAAGAAGATTCTATGAACTGAGCCGGAAGCTGCATCCTGACCGGTTCACACAGAAAGGCGCGCACGAGCGGCAATATTCCCTGGAAGCCGCGGCGATCCTGAACGATGGATATCGCCTGCTGCGCGATCCGCTGATGCGGGCGGAATATGTACTGAAGCAGGAAGGCTTCGACATTGGCGAGCAGCGGAGTAAGGATGTGCCTCCGGAGCTGCTGGAGGAGGTCTTCGAGCTGAACATGGCGCTCGAGGAACTGCGGCACGGCGACGAGGATGCTCGCGGGCAGCTCGAGGAGGCGCGGGACAGGTTTCTCTCGATGCGCGGATCCATCGACAAGGAACTGGACACGCTGTACCGGCGGTTCGATGACACCCAGGACCGCGCCGTGCTGCAACAGGTGCGGAGCGTATTGAACCGGCGCCGCTATGTGCGGAACCTGGTGAACGAAGTAGAGAAAGAATTGGCCAAGGAAGGCCAGCCAGCGCAATGAGCCAAGTGTTTGACATTGATTTTGGAAGCCATCGCAAGCCGCGGATCGTGGGTATTGATCTGGGGACCACCAATAGTCTGGTGGCGTTCCTTGACCTGACGGGCCCGAAGATCATCCCGGGGGCGGACGGAGATCTGCTGGTGCCGAGCATTGTGTCGTATGCGGAAGACGGCAGCGTGATTGCGGGGAACGCGGCGCGGCGCCTGCTGATCGATCAGCCGGAGCGCACCGTGTATTCGGTGAAGCGGCTGATGGGAAAAGGCGCCGGCGATGTAAAGGACGAACTGAAGTTCTTCCCGTTCCGGATTGCCGAGGGGAGCGAATCGGTGATCCGGCTGCAACTTGGCGACAGAGCGACGACGCCGCCCGAGATTTCCGCGCAGGTGCTGGCGGAACTGAAGCGCAATGCCGAGGCTTACCTGGGCGAACCCGTGACGCAGGCGGTGATCACAGTCCCGGCGTATTTCAATGACGCGCAGCGACAGGCGACGAAAGACGCGGGGCGTATCGCGGGGCTGGACGTGCTGCGCCTGGTGAATGAGCCGACTGCGGCATCGCTGGCCTATGGCCTGGACAAACGGCAGAATGGGATTGTGGCGGTGTATGACCTGGGCGGCGGCACGTTCGATATTTCGATCCTGCGGCTGCATGACGGGATCTTCGAAGTGCTGGCGACCAACGGGGACACACACCTCGGAGGAGACGACATCGACAACCGCCTGATGCACATTGCGTTCGAGGATATCGCGGCGGAGTGGGGAGAGGATATCTCGCACAACGGGGAAGCGGTGCAGACGCTGCGCCAGGCGGTGATCGCAGCCAAGGAGCGTCTTTCCTACGTCCCGATGACTCACATTGAATTCGCGTTTCGCGGAAAGACGTACCAGCGCGAAATTACGCAGGAGTTGTTCGAAGGGCTGATTCAGGATATCGTCGACCGGACATTGAGTCCCTGCCGGCAATGCATTGCAGATTCGCGCGTGAGCGTGGAGGAGATCGACGAGGTGGTGATGGTTGGCGGCTCGACGCGGATCCCGATGGTGCGCAGGGCCGTGGAAGCGCTGTTCAAGGTCAAGCCGCATACGGAACTGAATCCGGATGAAGTGGTGGCCTTGGGGGCGGCGGTGCAGGCAGGAATTTTGTCGGGGGATGTGCAGGATACGCTGCTGCTCGATGTGACGCCGCTGTCGCTGGGGATCGAAACGATGGGCGGTGTGGTTTCGAAGCTCATCCACCGCAACTCGACTATCCCGGCGAGCGCCACCGAGGCGTTCACTACGGCTGTGGACGGGCAGCGCAACGTGCTGATTCACGTCGTGCAGGGGGAGCGGGAACTGGTGAAGGATTGCCGCAGCCTGGCGCGGTTTGAACTGAAGGACATCGCGCCGATGCCCGCGGGCGCCGCGCGGATTGAAGTGCGGTTCCTCATCGACGCAAACGGGATCCTGAACGTATCGGCACGCGACGTGCGCACCGGCAAGGAGCAGAGCATCGAGGTGAAGCCTTCCTACGGCCTTTCGGAGGAGCAGGTGGAGGCGATGATTCTCGAATCAGTGGAGAAAGCGGAGGACGATTTCCGCGAGCGGCAGGTGCGCGAGGCACGAGTGGAGGCGGACGCGATCCTCAGCGCCACGGAGAAGGCGCGGGCGAACGATGCCTGGGTGGAACTCTCCGACGAGCAACGGGCAAAGATCACAGCGGCGGTGAACCAGTTGCTGATGGTGTATCACTCGGAAGATCACCTGTTGATCCGCGCCAAGATCGAGGAATTGAACGAAGCCACCACGGCTCTGGCCGAATCGATGATGAACACCGCCGTGCGCGGGGCGTTGAAAGGAACCAGGGTCTGATGGGCAAACTGAAGTGGACGGACTCGGAAGAGATCGGCATTGCTCTAGCCGAACAGCATCCGGAGCAGGATCCGCTGAAGGTGCGGTTCACGGATTTGCACAGGATGGTGATGGAGTTGGAAGATTTCGGCGATGCGTCGGCATCGAACGAGGCCAAACTGGAGGCGATCCAGATGGCGTGGTACGAGGAGTGGAAAGAGAACCAGGGATTAGCGGATTGAGATGGTAGGCTAGTGGGTAAGCGGTATGGCGGAAACACGCATTACCTCAGACCCGGCGGTATTGGGCGGCAAGCCCTGTATTCGAGGAACGCGCATCAGCGTAGAGTTCATCCTCGAGTTGATCGCCAGTGGCGCAGGGATAGAAGAGATCATCGAGGCCTACCCTCAATTGCATCGTGAGGATGTGGAGGCAGCGGTGCGTTTGGCCGCCGAATATCTGCGTCATGACGATGTCATCGAACTCGAGATCCGTCATTGAGACTCATCGGGTTCGCGTTTCTGGCTGACGAAAATATTCACGCAGACATCGTTCGGTTTCTACGGGAGGAAGGGTGTGACATCATCACAGCTGACGATGTTCACCTTCGGGGCGCTCCCGATGTTAGCATTCTTGCTGCCGCGTTCGCCCGGAACAGGGTGGTGTTGACGCATGATAGCGATTTTGGCGCCCTTGCCGTTTCCAGCGGTCAGAGAATAGTTGGGATCATTTATCTCAGGCCGGGGCATATCCGTTCAGAATTTACCATTGCCACAGTGCGAGCCGTGCTGGAGAGCAGGATTGACGTCATGCCCCCTTTTCTGATGATCGCAACCAGAAGAGATAATGCGGTCCGAATTCGCATCCGGCATCTGTCGGATGACCTATGATATGAGAGAAGGGTGAACCTGGGATGCCCCCATCCGCCGTTCCGATGCTGTTTGGCGTGTTCAGCGCGGCACTGGACGCATGAGGTAAGCCGGGATTCGAGCCACGCGCGTGGTGTCGCAGTGCGTATTCCTGCCCCTGTGGAACAGGATCATTTCTTTGTTTCCCTATCCTCGACCATGCGCTTGACGCTATCGAGTTCGCGCCGCAGACGCCGTTCGCGGGCGACGAGTGAGAGGACATACAAGGCGAGAATCAGCCATGCGGCCGCGAAGCCGTAGAACATGTATGTGAAATTCCGGCTATCCATGCCATTTCTCCTTTATAAGGCGTGCGCGTAGCGCCGCATTGATTCCACTTCCCGCTGCATATCTTCCTGCCGCATGCGGACAGCAACGATGACGGCGCACAGCAGAAGAAGCGCGCCGAGGTTCTGGAATAGCATGTGCTCCATGGCAGGGTCGATGTTGCCGCCTCCGGTACGGAAGCTGAGGACCGGGCCGGGATGCTGCGTACGCCACCAGTCGATGGCCTTATAGGTGATGACCACGGAAGTGAAGGAAAAGATGCAGAGCACGGCGGAATTCTTGGCGCGCGCGGTGGGGTCGTCAATGGCGTGGCGCAGCATCAGGTAGCCGGCATAAATGATGCAGGTGATGAGCGCCCAGGTGAGGCGCGGGTCCCAAGTCCACCAGATGCCCCAGATAATGCGTCCCCAGATGGAGCCGGTGACGAGTCCCACGATTGTGAAGGCGACTCCGACTTCGACGGTGGCGACGGCAAGAGTATCGAAGCTCGAATTCTTCCTGATGAGGTAGAGGAGGCTCGAGACGCCGGCGACGAAGAAGGCCGTGAAACAGGTGATCCAGCTTGGGACGTGGAAATAGATGATGCGGTAGATGGCCCCCTGCGCGGCTTCGTCGCCCATGGTGAGGAAGATGAAGTACAGGTTGCGTACCAGCCAGAGGCCGGAGACGAGGCAAAGCGCGGCAAGAATCTTGGTTCGCATGGTTTAACCTACCAGGACAACCTCCACCAGGCCGACGGCCAGCGCGGTGAAGATGATATCAAAGCCGATCAACAGTCTGATCCAGATCTCGTCGTCAGCGGGAATGGGTTCGCCGGCGATGAGCAGGGTGGTGAGGCGCATGGCAGACATGAGCGCCGGAATCATCATGGGATAGATCAATGTGGGCAACATCAGTTCGCGCAGCCGCAGGTTCACAGTGAGTGCGCTGAACATGGTGCCGATGACGGTGACTCCCCAGGTGGTGAGCAGCAGAATCGCCATCAGCATTCCGGGCTGGCGCGCCCATTGGGTGTTGTAGAGAACTCCGAAGATGGGGAGCGAGACCAGTTCGACGATGGTGAGCAGGACGAAGTTGCCGAGCGCCTTGCCGAGGAAGAGCGCGGAGCCGGGGACGGGGGAGGAAACGAGCGCGTCGAGGCAATCATTGCCGAGTTCGCGCGCGAAGCTGCGGTTCAGGATGAGCGCGCCGGCAAAGGCGAACACCAGCCACAGCAGACCGCCGGAGATTTCCTTGACCTGGTCGGCGGACGGGTCGACCGCAAAGCTGAACAGCACGAGAATCACAATGGCGAAGGAGATGGCGGCGTTTAGAGACTCCTTGGTCCGCAATTCGCTGCGCAGGTCTTTGCCCGCCACCGTCCACACCTGGCGAAGATAGAGCATCAATTCTCCCCGTAGGTCCGGTACAACCAGGTAGGATCCTGCAACATCTCGGCGGGGCGTTCGCCGTGGAAGATGAGTTTTCCGCGGGCGAGAAGGGCGACATGGGTGGCCAGTTCCATGGCCTCGCGAAGCTGGTGAGTGGACATGATGACAGTGGCTCCGCGCTCGAGGGCGGCGCGCATCAGGCTTTGCAGCAGGGCGATGGCGCGGTCATCGAGCGAGGTGAAAGGCTCATCGAGAAGCAGCAGAGAGGGGTTGTGGAGGAAGGCGCGCGCGACGGCCAACCGCTGGCGCATCCCGCGGGAAAACTCGCGCACGAGAGAAGCGGCCACGTTATCGAGCGAAGTGCGCCGCAGCCACTCCATGGCGGCCGCATGGGGGTCCTTCAATCCGTAGAGGCGCCCGAAGAGGAGCAGATTCTCCAGGGCTGACAACTCGTCATAGACGCCGATGCCGTGACCGATGACGCCGATGGAAGCGCGGGTTTGGGGATGCCGCGAATCTTTCTCGAGGATGCGGATCTCGCCGCGCTGCGGGCGCAGAAGGCCGGCCATGATGCGGAGAAGGGTGGTCTTCCCTGCCCCGTTCCGGCCGAGCAGCGCCAGGCATTGTCCTTGCTGCACCGAGAACTCGATGTTTCGAAGGGCCGGGTAATCGCCGTAATATTTCCAGATGCCTTCGACGGCAACGGCGCTCATGCGCGGCGTTTCCCTTTCGCAAGGGAGGGAGCAACCTGGGCAGGCGTAGCAACCTGGGGAGAGTTTGGCCCGCGATAGAGGACCACGAATCCGAGCGCCAGAATTGCCACCGCGAGGCCGAGGACTATGTAGACACGGTCGTAGACTCGCGGCAGAATTTCCTGGATGCCGGGACCTTCATCCTCGGATGCGGCGGGGGCGTCGCCCATGGACCCGGCGCCTTCAATCTCCACCTTGAGATTCTGCCCGGTAAGGCTGTAGATAGCCGCCTGCGTGGCCGGTTCGCGGCCGAGTTCCTGGACTCCCTCGCCCTTGAGAGTGACGCCTTTGGGAGTGACCAGCCGCGTAGTGCCTTCCTTGTGCAGGATCTTGCCGGTAAACACCGCCGGAGAAGCAGCAGGAATTTCATACGTGAGTTGGAACCGTGTTTCTCCCGGCTTGACGGGGAAATCCACACCGTAGACATTCGGGGTCTTCGTGGGCACGGCGGCGCGTTCAATGGCCATTCCCTGGGGAGCGGTGCATTCGACTTTCACTTTCCCGTCCGCTTCCGGAGGCAGGTAGAACTGGAGGGTGCCGTTGTCGGGATTGTTGTAGCTGGTGAGGCCCGAGTTCTGATAGATGATGTTTTCGTTTACCACCAGTTTGCCGCCAACCGGCTCAAACAGCAGCATGTGCTGCGTCACTTTGGCGTCGCCGGGCTTCGATTGCGAGTTCCAGACATCCACTTCCACTCCCGTGCGGGGAGTATTGGGAGTGAGCATTTTGTTATAAGTGACGCCATCCCAGGCGCCCTGGAGGAGACTGGGGCCGGGCCCCGGATCGGCGGTGAAGGAAAACTTTCCGGCAGCATCCGATTTCACAGTCTCGAGCGACTCGATACCGGCAGTGCCGAGTTTGTAGACGGTGACCGTCGCGCCGGTCTGCGGCTTACCAGTCGTGCGATTGATCACGGCTCCGTCGATGGCGGCGAGCAGCGGAACGGCCAGCAGAAAGATGAAGAATCTCATGCGGCTCCTCCCGGCATCGGCTTGCCGCATTCGCCGCAGAACTTCAGTGCGCGCTCGAAGGCTGCGCCACAATGAGGGCAGACATTGGCCGCCTTCTGCTTCATGGGCTTCTCCGCGGCGGCGACGGCGGCGGGGGGTGGCGCTGCCTCACCCTTTATGGCGTCGATCTCGGCCAGCACATTGGCGAGTTCGCGCTGCAGTTCGAGTTTGGTCTTCTGGTAGTCCTCGTCGGAGAGTTTGCCGACACGAAACTCGAATTGCAGATCGCGGAGGTTCTCATAGATTTGCGCCTTGCGGTCATCGAGGTGCTGAAACGGAGAGACGGGAACAGGGGCGGGGAGATCCTTTTCGCGGACTCCGAGCGTGAAAACAACTGCTCCCACAATCAATAGGGCGGCTGCGGCTAAGAGCATCGTGCTATTCCAATTTGGCGAGGTCTTTCTCGATCTCCTCGTGATAGCGGTCGAGGGCTGCATTGTCCACGGGAGCATCGGGGATGGCCGGTTTCCTGAAGCGCCGGACATAGAGGACGATGACGCCCAAGCCGAGGGCGAGGGCGACAAACGGCATCACCCAGCTCAAGAGGTTGAATCCTTCGGCGGGCGGCGCCACCAGGGCGCGCAGGCCTTCCCGCTTGACGAAGTCGGCGATGATGGCGTCGTCGGAGACGCCCTCGGCCTCCATCTTGGCGATACGCTCCCGGGCAGGCAGGGAGTAGTGGCATCCGAGCATCGGGCACGTGGCCACACTGTTATTGCAGGCTCCGCAGAGGCAGGCGAGCCTGTCTCCGACCCGCTTCACGGCCGGCGAGAGGATCTGCGAAGAGCTCTGGGCAAGACATAACCCGGCGGCCAGCACCACCAGCAGCAGTCTATTCAATGACAGGCGCATGTTTTTGCACGTACCCCACAGTCTCTGTCCGCATGTATTGCATCTTCACCTTGGGCGGGACGAGGCAGATGAAGGTTCCGAATAACGTCACGTAGAAGCCGACCCAGATCCAGGACACGAGGGGAAAGACATAGGACTGGATAATGGCCATGTTGCGGCCGTCGTTGGTGGTTCCGGCAAAGTTGAGGTAGAGGTCCTCGTTGAGGCGGCGGCGGATGGAGACGACGGAGATTGGCTGATTGCTGACCTTATAGAGACGCTGTTCGGGCTCGAGAGTTCCCAATTGCGAGCCGCCGGCGAAGACGTCAACAACTGCGCGCCGCCAGGCGTAGTTGTCGTTTTCCCCGTCGAGCAGATTGCGGATTTTGAGATCGTAACGTCCGATGTGGAACCTGTCGCCGACCTTGACGTCGTGGGTGGCGTCCTTATTGAACGCAGCGCCAGTGAATCCGAGGAACAGCAGAACCATTCCCATGTGCACGACGTAGCCGCCGTAGCGCCGGGTGTTGCGATGGGTGAGTTCCACCATGGCCGCCACGAGATTCTGTCCGGTTTTACGGGCGATGGCGCGCGATCCCTTCCAGAATTCGATGGCGATGGTGGAGGTGACAAACATGCACAAGCCGAGCGAAACCAGTCCGTAGAAGTGCCGCACTCCGGCGGCGAGAAGGACGGCGATGACGCCGAGGCCGAGTACGGATGGAATAGTGAAGGAGCGCTTGAGGCTATCGAGGGAACTCCGCCGCCAGGCAATGAGCGGTCCCACACCGGTGAGGAACAGCAGAAAGAGCCCGATGGGAACGTTGACACGGTTGTAGAACGGGGCGTCGACGCTGATCTTTTCCCCGGTGACGGCTTCGGAGATGACGGGGAAGATGGTGCCCCAGAGGACGGCAAAGCAACTGGCGAGAAGGATGAGGTTATTGAACAGGAAGCTCGACTCGCGGCTGACCACGCTCTCCAGTTGGGCTTCGCTCTTGAGATACTCAAGACGGTCCAAAATGAGGTAGACGGTAGCGGCAATGCCAATAGCGAGGAAGGCGATGAAATACTTGCCGATGGGGGATTGCGCAAAGGCGTGCACGGAACCGACAATGCCGCTGCGGGTGAGGAAAGTGCCGAAGATGCAGAGGAAGAAGGTGGCCGAGATGAGGACCATGTTCCAGACCTTCATCATCCCCTTCTTCTCCTGCATCATCACGGAGTGGAGAAAGGCAGTCGCGGTAATCCAGGGGAGAAGAGAGGCGTTTTCGACGGGATCCCAGCCCCAGTAGCCGCCCCATCCGAGGACGGAGTAGGCCCAACCGGCGCCGAGCAGAATGCCGGTTCCCTGGAACATCCAGGTGATCAGCGTCCAGCGTCGCGTAGTGTGAATCCAGGCATCTCCGGGCTGCCTGGTAATCAGCGAGCCCATGGCGAAAGCGAAGGGAATGGTAAAGCCGACATAACCAAGATAGAGCATGGGCGGATGGGCGGCCATCGTCCAGTATTGGAGCAGCGGATTGAGTCCGTTGCCGTCGGGCACCTCGGTGATTCCCCTGCCCACAGCGAGCACCTGGAACGGGTTCTCGGGGAACGCGATGAGGACCAGGAAGAATGCCTGGACGGCCATCAGGATGGCGGTCACGTAGGGCATCATGTCGCGGAACTTGCGGCGGTTGGTGAATACGAGGATGGCGCTGTAACCGGAGAGCAGCCACGCCCACAACAGCAGCGAGCCTTCCATGCCGCCCCACCAGGAGGCGAACTTATAGACCAGGGGCATGGCGCGGTTGCTGTGTTTGGCGACATAGGCCAGGCGAAAGTCGCCCGTAATGAGGGAGTAGACCAAAATGCCGGAGGCGATGGTCAACAAGAACCAGATGGCATAGACGGCCCGCTGTCCGCTCAGGACAAGCAGCGGCTTCTGCCTCATCTTGCCGGTGATGGAGGCGGCGACGGCGTAGGCCGACAGACACAACGCCAGCAGGATTGCCAGCGCTCCCAGATTCTCCATGAAGTCTCCTTAGTGCAAATGCCAGCCGCAGTTACGAGGTCCGCTTTTCCTGATACACGGGCGCGCCCTGGTTCTGACCCGGCTTGGTTTCATATTTCGAGGCACACTTGGCCTGAATGCGATTGGCGTGGAAGACGCCATCGTTGCCCAAGCGGCCGTCGGCAACGGCCTGGGCGCGATCGCGGAAGGTATCCGGTAGCGGATCGCTGCCGCTATAGACGACTTTCAGCGTTTTTGCTTCCTGTGTGAGGACGAACTCGACTTCCCTGCCGCGGCGAACGATGGAGCCCGGCTGGACATCTCCGGCAACGCGCAGGCGCTCAGACCGGGTTGCGGGATTCATGTTTTCAAGTTCCGCAACTGTCTTGTAATAGCTCTTGCCGTCGCTGACGCCGCCGACCGCGAGCCACACCAAAGTGCCCACGATAACAGCCATAATCGCCCCGAACTTCAAGTAAGTATTCATCCGATTCCACCTGCCCCATAGTATAGCTCCCGGGCCTTGGCATACGTTTTCATGAACTTGCAAAAAATTGTCTCCACCGTCCGGTTTTGGGACGGCAGTTCGCGGAAGCGAACGGGGACTGGGGCGGAAGAGGGGGCCGAACTCATTGGGAGCACATGGTTTATTGTTTGGAGGGACGATTGCCCACAAGTAAGGGGATGGCACCTGGAAGTCCCCCTCCATCTCGCGTTCTCCTGGCTGACGACCAGCCCGACGTGCTGACCGCGTTGCGGCTACTGTTGAAAGGCGAAGGTTTCCAGACCGAGGCGGTCACCAGCCCGGGCGAGATCCTGCGGGCGGCGGCAGCGAACCGCTACGACCTCATATTAATGGACTTAAACTATACGCGCGATACCACTTCCGGCGCCGAGGGGCTGGATCTGCTCACACAGCTCAAATCTTTTCCCGATCCCCCGCCCGCGGTGGTGATGACGGCGTGGTCTTCGATCGATCTGGCGGTGGAGGCGATGCGCCGCGGCGCGGTGGATTTCGTCACCAAGCCATGGGACAACGCCCGGCTGGTGAGCACGCTGCACAAGAACATCAGCTTGCGGCAGGGCGTCGCCGGACGGGATGAACTGGCCATTGCCAAGAAGGTGCAAGGGAAGCTGTTTCCGCAGGTGATGCCTTCACTGAAGACGCTGGAGTATGCGGGCATGTGCGTGGAGGCAGGGAGCGTGGGCGGGGATTATTACGATTTCCTGAACCTGAGCCGGGGCCGGTTGGGGTTGGTGCTGGCGGACGTCTGCGGGAAGGGGATGGCGGCAGCTCTGCTGATGGCGAATCTGCAAGCGACCTTGCGCAGCCATTGCCAGAGCGCGCCGGAGGACTGGGTTCCGGTAATGCATTCGGTGAACACGCTGTTTTACGAGAGCACCGCGCCGGAGCACTTCGCCACGGCGTTCATCGCCGATTACAACGATGATTTACGCACCCTGCAATACATCAATTGCGGTCACAATCCACCCATTGTATTGCGGGCGGATGGAACTGTGGAACGGCTCAACCCCACCGCGCTGGTGCTGGGGGCCTTCCGGCGATTCACGTGCAGGACGGCGCAGACACGGCTCGGGCCGGGGGATTGGGTGGTGATGTTCTCCGACGGGATTGTGGAGGCGCAAAGCGAATCCTCGGGGATGTATGGGGAGGAGCGGTTGACGGAGGTGCTGAGGTGCAATAGCGGCGGCACAGTACAGGGAATGCTCGCCGCAGTCCGGGAGCAGTTGGACAGGTTTGCGAGTCCGGCGGGGCGGGACGATTGGACGTTCTTGGCGGCACAGGGGATTTAGTCAGTGTGCCCTTAACTTAACGGAGAGCCGTGGTCGCGGAAGTCAGTCAGTTTCCAATCAGCGGTGGGCAAAAAACGCCAAACACCAGGACTGCGGATGAGGGACCCGTCTGACCGCAGCCTTTCGCGAGCAGACGCCGCGGGTGAACCTGCCGCCCGGCTCATGGGAAGCCGAACGCTTGATGGCCTCGTGAAACTGGCGCCGGCTACAATAGCGCAGCGCAATCACGGGATCGGAGCAGGTGGCCGGACACGCGGAGAGCCAGACCGCGAACAGCGCAATCGCACTCAAGTTCGCCTATTGACAGGTAAAATACTCCTTGGGCCAGATGGATGAAGCGTACGGCCGCGCGGTGGAGGCGTTGCGCCAGTGTTCCACACCGGCGGGCTTGAAGGCCTCGGGGCGCAAACAGGGCCACCACCAGATTTGGGCCCGCGACAGCATGATTACGCTGCTCGGCGCGCGGTTTGTGGACGATGCGGGGATTCAAACCGCGCTGCGCGCGTCGCTCGCTTTGCTGGCGCGCCATCGTTCAGAGAGCGGCGCGATTCCGAACAACGTGGATGCGGCCAGCCACAGGCCGAATTTCCGCGCTTATGCGGACGGCGGGTTGTGGTGGATCATCGGAAGTTCGCTGCTCGCTCCCGATCCGGAGGCCGTGCGATCGATCCTCGGCTGGTACGCCTGCCAGGACGTGGATCAGAGCGGTGTGCTGTCGATGCAGGAAGGCGCGGACTGGCAGGATCTATTTTGCACGCGCGGGAAAGGGCTTTACCTGAATTGCCTCTATGTGCTCGCGCTACGGGCGGCGGCGAAGGTGCTGGCGGGAGAGAGCGAGAGGCTGACAGGCTTGGCGGAATCGGTTGCGGAGAGGATCAACCACTGGTTCTGGTATCAGGGCGATGGGAACATGCTGCGGCACCATTCGCACACTTTCAGCACGGAGAGCAAGCAGGAGTTGGATTCACTGGGAAGGAAGCGGTTCCTGCCGCCGAAACGGTATTTGGTGGACGAGCAGTATTACCTGCCCTATCTCGGCTTTCGGGCTGTGGGGGAGTGGTTCGATTCGCTGGGGAACCTGCTTGCGATCCTCAGCGGCGTCGCTGGCCCGCGGCAATCCGAGATCATTTTGGACTTCATTACGCGCCACGGACTTGACCACTGGCCGCTGGTGAGCCTGACACCGGCCGTACGTTCTGTGGATCCGGACTGGCGGGACTACTACGGCACGTTGAACGTCCCCCACCATTATCACAACGGGGGCATCTGGCCCTTTATCGGCGGGTTTTACATAGCGGCGCTAGTCAAGGCGGGCCGGATGGAGGCCGCGGCGAGGGCTATGGAGCGGCTGGCGGCGATGAATCTGAGCGGGGAGTTCAACGAGTGGCACCACGGAAAGACCGGGGAGCCGATGGGGGTGCGGGATCAGGCGTGGTCGGCGGGGATGTTTGTGTATGCGGTGGAGTGTGTGCGGCGGGGGAAGGTGGACTGAGTCTACCAGGATTCCCGTGGACCCGCGGCCCGCGATAGGAGAAAATCGGTGCATGAGACTCTGGCTGTGCGTTCTTCTCGGCATGGCCGAGGCCTTCGGGCAAAGCGCGGCAAGCCACGACCTCGCGGCAGGGAAACTGCTGGTGGCCAGCCGCAAACTGGGTGATCCGAACTTCGCGGAGACGGTGATCGTGATTGTCAGCTTCGATCAGAAAGGCACGCTCGGACTGGTTCTGAACCAGCCCACGCAACTGCCCCTGTCGCGAATTTTCTCCGATCTCAAGGGGGGCAAGGAGCGGACGGACACCGCCTATCGCGGAGGCCCCGTGGAGCGCACGGACCTGCAAGCGCTGCTGCGATCGAAGGCCGTGCCGGAAGGAGCGGTCCACGTGATAGGGGATGTGTACCTCACCTCGAACCGCGCGCTGGTGGCGAAATCACTGGCGGAAGGGAGCGGCCCGTCGCGGTTCCGGGTATACCTCGGCTATGCGGGGTGGGCTCCGGAACAACTCGAGCACGAAGTGGAGTTGGGCGCCTGGCACGTATTGCGAGGAGAGCCTGATCTGGTATTCGATCCTGATCCGGAATCGTTGTGGACGCGGATGATCCGGCGCACGGAAATGCGGTTCGCCTCGGCCATGGGGCCGCGTTAGCTGCGCGGCTGGCTTCGATCGAATTGACGCTCAAGCCCAACGGCGGCAGAGGGAGGACCTTACCGGCCTGGAATCACTCAAACTCGGCTACGGCGGGGATCAGCGGATAGCAGACTTCCTCGGCCTGGACCCACACACTGTGGCCAAGGGTCGGCGCGAACTCCTCCAACGAGACCTGGATATCGACCGCATCCGCAAAGCTGGCGGCGGACGCAAGCCGGTGGAAAAAAAAAACCCCGAAATCATCTCCCGCATCGAAGAACTGATGTGCCACGACACGGCTGGGGACCCCGTCACCGGGCTCAAGTGGAGCCGACGAACCACGCGCAAGATCGCCGCCGAACTCACCGCTGCAAGCATCGCCGCCAGCAAGAACACGGTCGGCCGCTTGCTCAAAGACATGGACTTCAAGCTGCGCGTGAACCGCAAGCAGATCAATGCCACCAAAAACCCCGACCGCAACCAACAGTTCCTTTACATCAGTCAGCAACGAGAACGGTTTGCCAGCCAAGCCTTACCCATCATCAGTGTCGATACCAAAAAGCAGGAACTCATCGGCAACTTCAAAAACAGTGGTTCCAAGTGGGATCGCAAACCGGTCCTGGCCAACGATCACGATTTCCGTTCGGAGGGCGCAGGCATGGCGATCCCTTACGGCACTTACGACACCCAAGCCAACCGCGGCGCCGTGTTTGTCGGCACCAGTCACAACACGCCGGCCTTTGCCGCCGACGCCATCGCGCGGTGGTGGGTGCAGGAGGGCTGCCAACGATACCCGACCGCCCGCCAACTCTTCATCCTGGCAGATGCCGGCGGCAGTAACGGTCCGCGCTGTCGCGTCTGAGGAAAGCGCTTCAGGACACCATCTGCACCCCATTCGGGCTCACTGTCAACGTCAGCCACTATCCACCCGGCGCTTCCAAGTGGAATCCGATCGAGCACCGCTTGTTCAGCGAAATCAGCAAGAACTGGGCCGGTGAGCCCCTGACCAACATCGACAAGATCCTCTACTTCATCCGCACGACCAAAACCGAAACCGGCCTCGCCGTTACGGCCTATCCTATCCCAGACCAGTACGCTACTGGGATCAAAATCTCAGACGCGGAAATGCGCCAACTCAACATCGTCCCTCACGATATACTCGGCCGCTGGAACTATACCGTCAGCCCAGCTCAGAATGTGAACTAATTCTTGGGCACGGACTTAGCACCCAGCCCCCACGCCCAAATCGCCAAATCGACCGCGCGAATTGGGTCGGACCGGGCATACGTCTATTCTCGAATGCTCTCCCCCGTCCCCCCCACCTCCATCCGCCACAAAAACACCGCCGACACCAGCAAAATCACCGCCGCAACCTCCAACGACCCCCCGATCCCGATCCGCGACTTCATCGCCCCCGCCGCCAGTGCCGTCACACCACTGGTCACCGTGCCGGCCATGTTGAGAATCCCATACCCCGTCGCGCGCAGTTCAGGCTTGGCCAGTTGGCACAGCACCGGCATCGCGTTGCTGTCGAACATCCCACGGCCCACTCCGAACACCACCAATCCCGCCACCAGGAACGGCACCAGGCTCGTTGAGCCCGTCAGGAACAGGAACGGAGCAGCGGCCAGCATCCCGAGCGCCTGGGTCCGCACCCGGCCGCGGGTGCTCGTGCGCGCCCACCGGTCCGCCAGCCAGCCGCCCAGCAGGATGCCGCCGAAGCTCGCCGCCTGCACCCAGAACGTAGCGGCGAACCCTGCTTCGGCCAGCGTCATCCCGAATCGTTCATAGAGGTAGAGCGGCAGCCAGGTGTAGACAATCGAGTTGCCCACGGACGCCGCCGCGAACACGCCCAGCAGCACCGGAAACCCGCGCAGCGTCCACACCTGCCGCGCCGCCCCCAAAAACGGAGTTTCGTGTCTCTTTTCATGCGCTCCAGCAGGCTCCTTCAGCGCGAAAAACATCATCGCGCTGTACGCCACGCCCACCACGCCAAGCAGCGTGAAGACGAACCGCCACCCGTAGTGCTCCCCCATCCATCCGCCGCCCACGCCTCCGATCACGATGCCCGCGTAGATGCCGCTGAAATTCAGCCCTGTCGCTTTCGACCGCGTGCTTCCCGAATGGTAGGCCGCAATCAGCGCCAGGGCCGCCGGCAGGTAGCAGGCCTCGCTGATCCCCATCAACGCCCGCGCCGCCAGCAGTTCCTCGCGCGTCCGCGCGTGTCCCGTGAGCCACGTCACCGCCGACCACACGCACAGGCTGAACACGATGACGCGCTTCCGCCCGAACCGGTCCGCCAGAAACCCCGCCACGGGGCTGCACACCGCGTACACCCAGAAAAACAGGGTGCCTAGCAGGCCTACTTCCACATCAGTGAGCGGCACATCGCGACGGATCAGCGGAATTACGGAAAAGATCACCTGCCGGTCGAGATAGTTCAACATCCCGGCCACCCACAGCAGGCCCACCGTCACCCAGGCTCGCGTGCGAAAGGACAAGCGTGTGTTCCTGTCCTACCGCGGAAGAGAAATCGCCTTGCCTTCTTTGACGGAGCGCTTCGCGGCGTCGATAATCTCCACCACGTCCACGTTGATGTCCATCGCCACCAGTCCCTCCGGCGGACGATGCGTCCGGATGCAGTGCACCATGTAGGCAACGGGCTCGGAGCGCTCCTCCGGCAGCGGCGTGATCGCCACGTCCTCCGCCGGTCCCTTTCCTTTGCGCACCTCCACCTTGTTATTCGCCATGTTCACGCTGCCCTCGCGCCCGAATACCTCCAGATCCTGGAAGCCGCGCGGCAGATCCCAACTGCCCTCAAATATCCCTACGCCGTTCTTGTAGCGCAGGATCATTGCTGATGTGTCTTCCACCTTCGGGAACTCGCCAGGCCGCAGTTGATTCGTCGTCGCGTACACGCTCAGCGGCTTGCCCAGGTACCACAGGCTCCACAGCGCGTTATAGCAGCCGAAGTCCATCAGCGCCCCGGCGCCGTTCTTTTCGGGATCCGTTAGCCAGTCGAAAAATGTCTTCCCCAAACCGCCCTGTCCGCCGCCCGGACCGCCATGCCCCACAATCCCGCGCACCCGCCACACCTGCCCGAGCGCGCCTGAATCGGCAACCTGCTTTGCCGCATAATTGGCGCCCCACCAGGCCATCTGATAGTTCGTCATCACGTAGATGCCGTGTTGCAGCGAGAGCCGGCGAATCTGCATCGCATCGGCCAGCGTCGCCGCCAGAGGCTTTTCGAAGATCACGTGAATCTTCCGCGGAGCGCACGCCTGCACCACTTCCAGATGCCGGTTGTTCTCCACAAAGGCCCACACCATCGCCGGCTTACGCTCGTCCAGCATTTTCACGAAGTCCGTATAGAACAGCGAATCGGGCGCGCCCCGGCGCTTTGCCTCCGCGATCACGTCGGGAATGGTTTCCGCAATGCCCACCAGCCGTGCCGGTTTGCCCGCCAGCATCGTGCCGAAATGTCCCCAAACATGCGAATGCCGCAAGCCCACAATGGCGATGGTCGGTTCTTGCGCGGCGGCAGTCATGGCGAATAGAAAGACGAGGAATGATATCCGTTTCATTACGTGGATCCCTATTCACAAAGGGTACCCCAGTCGTGCCCCCCTTTGACTTCGACAGCGCGCTTTGATATCCCTCATCCGCGAGATATTCCAAAACGGAGGTCTGCAATTCATGGCGACCACGCTCCGCAAGCATCTGATTGACCGCCGGCGTCTGCTCGAAATCATGGGCTCCGCCGGAGCCACCAGCGTTGTTCTCTCCAGTTGCAACCGCGCCGACGCGCGCTCGCCGGGGCTCACCGGCGGACGCTGGGAGAAAAGCATCCCGCTCGCCACTTCCGGCCCCGGCGGCAATCGCGACTGGCAGCCCGGCGACGCCGTCAAGTTCCTGCCGCCGGAGAAAATTCCCCTGTCCGGCAAAGCGGCAAGCGCTCTCGCCGCGCTGCCCAGGGAAAAGCTCCTCTGGATCTATGACCGCATGAACTCGAGCCGCAAGTGGGAAACCGCCATGAAGGACCTCTTCGTCAGCGGCAAGGACGGCCTTTACGGAGCCTTCCATACCTATGTCGGCGAAGAAGCCGTGGCCTGCGGCGTCATGGCTGCGCTCAACAGCGACGACTACATCGCCAGCACCCATCGCGGCCACGGCCACCTCATCGCCAAAGGCGGTGACCTCAACAAAATGACCGCCGAGATCTTCTTCAAGGAAACCGGCTACAACAAAGGCTACGGCGGCTCCATGCATATCACCGACATGTCGAAAGGCATCATGGGCATGAACGGAATTGTCGGCGCCAGTTACTATCTCGCCGCGGGGGCTGCCATTCGCGCGCAGGTGCGCGGCACGAAACAAGTAGCGGTGGCGTTCTTCGGCGACGGCGCCGCGAACTCGCCCTACTACTTCAGCGCCATTCGCAGTTGCACGAACTACAAAATCCCCGTCATTTTTGTCAACGAGAACAACTTCCAGTACATGGGCATTCCCATGGCCGCGGTGGTCCCCACCAAGTACATCTCGGAGTACACCAAGGGGCTCGATATCCCTCACCACCTCGTGGACGGCAACGACATATCTGCCGTCTACGCCGCCACCCAGGAAGCCGTGGAATGGGCTCGCGCCGGGAAAGGTCCTTCCATGATCGAAGGCATCACTTATCGCTGGTACGATCATTCCGGATTCGCCGGGGCCCGGCTGGGAACTGACGGCGCGCTCGGATTGCCCTACCGCTCGGATGAGGAAGTCCGGCAATGGATGAGCCGCGATCCCATCCAGCGGTACAAGTCCTGGCTCCTCGAAAAGCGTCTCGCCAATGAGGGCGAACTGAGCAAGATCGAGGCGGAAGCGCGCGGCGCCGTCGAAGCCGCCATCGAGTTTGCCCGCCAGAGCAAGGATCCGGAGCCCTCGGCCGGCGTCCACAATACCCACGCGAGCGGACCCGTCGCCGCCACGCAGTTCTACAACCGCACCGAGCCGCATGTGAGCTAAAGGGAGATCCAACATGGCGAGGAAACCATACGCATACGCGCAACTGGAAGGCGTCGCGCAGGAGATGCGCCGCAACAAGGAGATGGTCTTCTTTTACGAATACGAGAAGCCCGTGGCCACTTCTCCCTCGGGTGACGTGCTCGATCTGGTGAAGGAGTTCGGCGAGCCGCGCACCTCCGGCCGCGGTTGGGCCATCGACGAATCGTGGCTGGTGGGCGCCGCGGTGGGCGTCGCCGCCGCCGGCTCACCGGCACTGGTGCGCCTCCCCTCCATGACCACCATTTACGCCATCGAGTACATCTACAACCAGGCAGGCAAACTTCGTTCCATGACGGGCGGCCAGGCGAGCATGCCGTTCGTCCTCTGGCAGGGCGGCGGCGGGCGCACCAAGGGATCGGCCGGCCAGCACACCGAAGTCGGCCAGGAAGCGCTGTACGCAAATCTGCCCGGCGTCAAAGTGGTGGTGCCGAGCAACGCCTACGATGCCAAGGGTCTCCTCATCGCCGCCATCCGCGATCCCGATCCCGTAATCTATTTCGACTATCCGGAGGTGAAATCCGGCGAGCAGCCCGATGTCCCTGATGATGCCTACGAGGTGCCGATCGGCAAAGCCGTCGTGCGGCAGCAGGGCAAGGACCTGACCCTCGTGGCATGGGCGCCCGCGACCGTCGATGTCAAACGCGCGCTTCCCGAAATCGCCAAAATGGGCATCAGCGTCGAGTTCATTGATCCGCGAAGTCTCAAGCCTCTCGATGTCGATCTGCTGGTGGCCTCCGTCCGGAAAACGCGCCGCCTGCTGGTGGTGGAACACGGCCACTACACCAACGGTTATGGCTCCCACGTCATTGCCGAAGTGGTGCAGGCCGTGCCGAACGTGAGGGCGCGGAAGATCGCCTTCCCCGATGTGCCCGGGCCTGGCGCTGCCGGCATGATGAGCTGGCTGCGTCCCGATGCGCCGAAAATCATCGACGCCGCCCGTCAGATCATGCGAGGATAACCCGTTGCACCCACAGCCTGACAACAATCAGCAGGCGGTCTCCGCCGGTCCGCCCTGCCCGCGCTGTGAACGGCCCATGCAGGCGGCGTCCGTGAAAACCGCCATCTGGCGCGGGGAGCGGCTGTTCGTCGTCGAAGACATTCCCGCGCAGGTCTGCGCCCATTGCATGGAGCAGTTCTATGACGAAGCCGCCGCGGAGGCCTTACGGCGCCTCACCGAAGAAGGCTTCGCTTCCGTCGAACCGCTGCGGGTGATGCAAGTGCCGGTGTACTCTCTCGCCCCCTTGATTCCTCCCCCGCGCGAAATCCCCGAGGACGAACTCTATGCGGACTACTAGTCTTCCCGTGATTCTGGCGCTTCTTGCCGCCTGCGGATGCAGCCACACCCCGGCTCCGGTTGCCGAAAAGCCCGCTCAGCAGCAGGCCGCGGCTGCGCCTTTCAATATCGGCTCCATCTTCCCTCAGGGTGCCGGGCGGGAACTCGTTCTCAGCACCTGCGGAAGCTGCCACCCCATCACCTGCACCGTTCGCGGCCAGCGCACCGCGGACCGTTGGGATAACATCCGCAAGAGCCATCAGGACAAACTCACCAGTCAACCCGAAGCGGACGTGACGGCAATGTTCGCCTACCTCAAGCAGAATTTCAACGATACGAAACCCGAACCCGCTGTTCCCGCGGAACTCGCCGGGCAGGGATGCACACCGTTCTGATGAGCAAACTCCCCATCGCCGCGCTCGCCGCCGCTCTCTCCATCGGCTGCTCAGCGCCGGGCAAGCCTGCCGCGGCGCCGGCCAAAGCCTCGCAGGCGCCGCGACAAAAGCCCACGGCCAAGGTCAATCTCAACGAGATCTTTCCTCCCGGCCGCGGCCGTGAGTTGGTGCTCAACAACTGCACAAGCTGCCACACCTTCGTTCCCATCGTCATTCTCCAGATGACGAAAGAAGCATGGGAGCGCAACAGCCGCGACCACCGCGGCCGCGTCGCCTCCCTCAGCAACGCAGACTTCCAGGTTCTCTACCAATACCTCGAAACAAACTTCGGCCCGCACAAGCCGGTTCCCGCTCTCCCGCGGGAGTTGCTGGATACCTGGACTTCGTACTGAAGGAGCGCCAGTCTACCGGAAGCTCGTATACCGGCCGGCTTGGGTCCACTCGCGAATCGACAAGCCATGAGCGTCCCAGACGACACCTCCGTTCCTGATCGTCAGGATGCATTCAATCTTCGCCTTCACAGCCAGCCGCCGGCGATTGTCGTCCACCAGCGCGAAGTCTCCGCGCCGGATCTCAAACATCGCGATGTCAGCCGGCGCGCCCTCCCGCAGGACACCCAGATCTTCGCGCTTGATCGCCCTCGCGGGAAGCACCGTGGCTGCTTGAATCACCTCGGTCAACGGCATCCCCTCGTTCCACTTCAACGAGAGCGCACGCGTCATGCTCGCTTGCTCCGTCAGTACATTCTGCCGGTTCATCCCGCTCGATATCAGTCCACCGACCGGTATCTGGACCCCGGCAGGAAGCACTTGCGTTCGTGATCTGCGAATGACGGCCGGAGTTGCGCCGGCACTGGCCACCGTCGTCACCCCATACGGCAAGCTGCGCTGATCCGGTTGCACTCCGGTGGTCGAATCCAGAAAGTTCACGTCGGCATTCACGTCGATTAACCCCGGGGTCACATAATACTCGCTCGCATCCACCACCAATCGCGCGTGGGCCACAGGGAGGCGTTTGGCAATCCGGGCAATTCTCTTGCCGTTGATGGCGATGTCATAACGGCCGTACCGTTTGTTTCCCGGATCGATCACCTGGCCTTGCTTCAACACAAGGTCGTACACCGTTGACCCCTCCTCCAACCGGTTTTCCTCGAATGGATAACTCGGCAGCGGCGCCGGCCGTGCGGTTTCGCCCGACGCCGGAAGCAGGCGCGCATCGCGATCGAAGACCACCTCGCCGCCGCGCACTGTCATCACGCATTCCACCTTCTTCGTTCCCGTAAGCTTCTTGCGCATCGAGTCGATGAAAGAAAAAACGCCGGTGTCCAATGCAAGCACCGCTACATCGGCCGCCGCCCCTTCGCTCAACGTCCCCCGTTCGGGGAACCGCCCGATCGCTTTCGCGGGATTCACCGTGGCTCGCAGGATTCCATCCTGCAGGCTCATTCCCAAATTCATCAGCTTCGAAATCGCGTTCGGCACGCTGGCCTGAAGCAGCAGAATGCTCTCCGGGTGCAGGTCCGTGCCGAGCGTGTCGGGCAGGAATCCTTGCGACACGGCAGCCTGAGCCACCGGCCAGAGAAAGCCCCCGGCGCCATGGCCAAGATCGAACAGCACGCCTCGCTTGCGCGCCTCCCACATCCATGGCTGAACCTTGCCGGTGAACCGGTCCAGCAGTTCGAGTTGGTGGTCGTTGTACATGTGCGTCTGAATATCGCCCGGCCGCATGAGCTTCAACACTTTGTCTCGCGTGTTCCTGCCGCTGTTGCTGAAGATGGAACTGTCGAGCATCACCGGCTTGTTCGCGATACGCCCGGCCTCGATCGCGCGCTCCACCGAAGCCCAGCCCGGCAGAGTGAAATGCGCCGACTTCACACCCACCAGTATGTTCGGGTACTGCAGGATCTTTGCCGCTGTCGCGCGGGGATCCATGTCCGCAACAATGTTCTCCTTGGACTGATCATCATGCATGCCGCTGCTGACAATGTTGAGAAATGCAAGGATGCGAACCTGGGCGTGATCAATGACTGTAGACTTGAAGTCGTCAAAGGTCTTCCAGCCGGCGACTCCCGCGTCGACGATAGTGGTCGTGCCATGCGGCAGCACTGCATCGTCCGCCACCACCGTGGAGGAACGCCCCCTGAGATAGACATGCGTATGCAGATCGATCAGCCCGGGCGTGACGTAGAGACGCTGCGCATCCACTGTGCGCCGCGCCAGGTTGGCCGGAATATTCGCCGCCACCCGGGCGATCTTCCCGCCCGCAATGGCTACGTCACGGATTGCATCGATGTTGTTTGCGGGGTCGATGACATGGCCGCCCTGAAGCAGCAGATCGTACGGCTGCCCGAACGCCAACACCGCCGGCCAAACGAAAAGGAGTGTCCTCGCGCATTTCACCCTTACAGACTACATGACCGAATCCGATCTTTTGCGGCACCCCTCGATTTAGAAGGTGGGGATACGGACAGGCTGTCTCCGGTTGCCCCAACTTCCCGCGTGCCCTTCGAAGCGTCCGGCGCACGCCGTCCCGCAATTGCCACAGTGGCCATCGTCCGTCAGGTTCCAGCCGCTCACTTCATGCCACCAGCGCTTCACCAGCGGGGTGCGGCAACTGTGGCAATAGGTGGTAGATCCCTCAGCGTCGGCGACATTGCCTGTGTAGCCATAGCGCACACCATTCGCCAGTGCGATGGACCGGGCGCGCTGAAGGCTGTCGAGAGAAGTCGGGGGATGGTCCAGCATCTTGTAGTCGGGATGGAAGGCAGTGAAGTGCATGGGGACATCGGGTCCGAGTTTGTCCACTACCCAACGGGTCATTGCGTCTATCTCATCGTTGCCGTCATTCTCCCCGGGGATGATCAGGTTCGTGATCTCGAGCCAGCAGGCAGTCTCGTGTTTGACGTATTCGAGCGTTTCTAGCACGGGTTTCAGCCAGCCCGCGCAGAGCCTGTGGTAAAAGCTTTCGGTAAACGCCTTCAAATCGATGTTCGCGGCGTCCATGTGCCGGAAAAACTCCTCGCGGGGCTCTTTGCAGATTTCCCCCGCTGTCACTGCCACAGTGCGAATCCCTCTCTCGTGACAGGCCTGTGCCGTGTCGATGGCATATTCGAGAAAGATTACCGGATCGTTGTAAGTGAACGCTACGCTTGTACAGCCGTAATGTTGGGCTTCGCGGGCAATGGACTGTGGAGTAGCCTTCTCCGAGAGAACCGCCACTTCCCTGGCCTTGCTGATGTCCCAGTTCTGGCAGAAGCGGCAGGCCAGATTGCAGCCTGCCGTTCCGAACGAGAGCACGGGGGTGCCCGGAAGAAAGTGGAACAGGGGTTTCTTTTCAATCGGGTCAATACAGAAGCCAGTGGAACGCCCGTAGGTGGTGAGGACAATACGGCCGTCGCGGTTGGCCCGCACAAAGCACATCCCGCGCTGGCCGTCGCGCAATTTGCAGAAGCGCGGACAGAGGTCGCATTGCGCGCGGCCGTCCGGGAGGGTGTGCCAGTACCGGGTGGGGACGATGGCGCTGTTGTCGAGCGGTACTTGCATGCTTTCCATGACGAGTCCTCTGATAGAAGAGGATGCAACTCAGGTTCCCAGGCGGGAGAGAGTGAACCCCCGGCAAGTCTGCGCGCAAAGAATGCGCCTTGGAATCACTCTTCACCGGGAAAGACGACGAAAAAGATGCGGCCTTGCGCTCTCACCTGGCGGGTGAATTGGCTCCAGAAGGGTGAGAAGAGCCACCATGCGGACAACGCTCTACGTGCGCACGGTAGCGGGGAACCGCATGCGCCGCAGAAGGTCCTGGAACCGGCTATCGGGCCGGAGCGCCCTAAAGCGCGGGTCCGAGTTCACGAAGAGCAAAAAGCCCGAATGCTCTTCGGACGCCTGGTTCAGTTGAGCAAAGGCGCGCTCGCGATCGTCGAGCCCGGCAAAGGCCACGGCAATATCATACGGCGAGATGTACCTGGTCTTCGACTCCAGCAGCAGATCCGCCAGAATCTTCTCCGCCGGCGGCCGGTTTCCCGATCGGGCAAACGCGTGAGCTATGGAGGCCCTCTGGATCGTGATGTTCCATGACTTCCGAAACGCCGTCACTGCTTCCTGGAACATACCCTTCTGTTCGTAGATCCAGCCCAACGTCATCAGTGCCCACCCGTGCTTCGGGTCGAAGGCCAGCGCCTGCCGCGTCGCTTCCATTGCCTTTTCCTCATCTCCGGCCAACAGGTAGTGAAAGCCGAGACAGGAGTATAGGGCAGGGTTGAACGGATCGAGTTCCAGCGCCTGGCGGCACTCCCGCGCGGACTCCTCACGACGGCCCGTCCACAGCAGAATGTGCGCCAGGAAGTGCCGCACTTCGCCGTCGGCAGGGTCCAGGCGAACGGCGCGGCGAAAAGCCTCCTCCGCCTCAGACCAGTTCCAATCGAGGTGAAGCCTGGCCAATCCCAGGCAGGCGTGCGCGCCGGCTTGCGTCGGATCCAGTTCCAGCGCCCGCGAAGCGGCATTCCTCATTTTCGTGAATGCCTGCCTTGGCGGGGAGAAACCAAAGAGCGCGGGATAGTACAACTTGTTCGCCAGTCCGGTAAAAGCAGCCGCGTAACCGGGATCGAACTCGACGGCTTTGGCGTAATCGCCACGCAGGTAGGCTTCGTGCGCCGCGGCATTCAACGGCCGCGCGAGCGCCGCTGAGACCCGTGCGTCAGGCCGCAAGCCGCGCTCAATCCCTTGCGCAATGGCGTGGGCGATTTCGGCTTGCGCGGCCAGGACCTGGCTCAGGTCGCGGTCGTACGTTCCGCTCCACAGCGCAGTCCGGTCGCTGACACGGACCAGGCGGGCAGTGACGTGGGCCTGCGTGCCCGCTCGCTGGACGCCCCCTTCGACGACATACTCCACCTTCAGGTCGCGCCCAATCTGCTCGATGCTCGTGTGAGTCCCCTGGTAACGCTTCGCCGAGGTGCGCGCAATCACGCCCAGGCGGTCCGGGTAAAGCCGGTTCAGCACCGAGATCATGTCCTGATGCAGGCCGTCGGCCAGGAACGCTTCCTGCGGGTGCCCGCCCGCGTTCTCGAAGGGCAGCACGGCCAGCAAGATCCGCCGTTCCGGCAGGAAAAGCGATCGCCGCGCCAGAAACGCTCCACCCGCCACGACCGCGACGCCCCCGCCGGCGGCGGCCAGCATCCAGCGCCGCGTCTTGCGGCCCGCGGCGTCCATTTCCGTCCGCTGCCAGTTTTCGAGATCCGCGGACAAGCGGGCAGCGGACCGATAGCGGTCTTCCCGGTCTTTCTCCAGTGCTTTCAAAATCACCCGGTCCAACCCGGCGGGGAGCGCGGGATTCAGGGCAGACGGCTTCGCGGGAGACTCCGTCAGGATCGAACCGAGGACGCCGGCAGCGGTCTTGCCGCGAAAAGGAAGCCGCCCGGCCGCCATCTCATAGAGCACGACCCCCAGAGAGAAAATATCGCCCCGTGCATCCACTTCTTCACGCAGCGCCTGCTCGGGTGACATGTACGCGAGTGTGCCCGCAATTGTGCCGGTAACCGTCAGTGAGCGGGCGGTATCGCCTTCCGGCGGCGGCCCGGCGCCGGAAGCGCGCAGCGGTTCGGCGCCTCGTTTGGCCAAACCGAAATCCAGAATTTTGACTTGCCCGCTCTTCGTAATGAAGATGTTGGCCGGTTTGATGTCCCGGTGTACGATGCCGTGGGCGTGCGCCGCCGCGAGAGCCTCGCACACCTGCCGCCCGATGAGACCGAACTCCGCGAGTGGAACGGTCTTGCCGCCGATCCGGTCTTTGAGCGTTTGCCCTTCGAGCAGTTCCATGACAAGGAACGAGCGCCCCTGAAATTCACCCACGTCGTGAACCGTGCAGATATTCGGGTGATTCAGGGCGGAGGCGGCGCGAGCTTCGCGCTCGAACCGCTCCCGGGCTGCCGGATCGCCCGTCATGGCCCGCGCGAGGAATTTGACAGCGACGTGACGATCCAGGCGTTTGTCATACGCCTTGTAGACCTGACCCATCCCTCCCGCGCCAAGCAATTCCAGTATCGTGTAGGGTCCGATCTGCTCGTCCGGTGGCAGCGGTTCGCCGGCAGGCAGCGGCGGAGGAGCCCCGGCGACGTCCGATTCAAGAAAGCCTGCCGCGGAGTCCTCACACGCAAGCAGCGACTCCACTTCTCGGCGCAGCGCCTGATCCGCGCCGCAAGCTTCGTCGAGAAAATGGGAGCGCTCCTCGGCGGTCTTGTTGTGCGCGGCATGAAACAGGCGTTCGATTTGCAGCCAGCGCTCGATCACCATCGTTTGTACCGCCTGATGCCGAAGAATATAACACCTTCGCCAGTGAAAGTCCTCGCGGGTCCCCGCGGGGAACCTACTGACTGCACATGCCGGCCGGAGTGGACGTCTCGCAGGCGTTGGATTGAATCTTATTCTCGCCTTTGCCGTCCCAACTCAGATCCGTTCCATTGTTGCTCCGCGCCCGGTTGTCGAAAACCGTCGCCTGACTCAGATTCACCAGGTTGATGCCCACGCCCGGCTGCTTTCCATTCGGGTTCGTTCCCCAGAACCCCTGCCCGTAGCTGACACGGTTGCCTTCGATCCAGATGTCATTCGTGTTTTGCACGTCAATGCCGAAGCGGCCGTTGCTCACCACCGTATTGTCCATTACAAAATTGCCGGGGCCCGCTCCGCGGATCATGATCCCGGCGAACTGGTTGCCATTGGCCACGTTCCCCCGTATGTCGTTACCGGCGGACTTGGCGCCCTGCATGTGAATCCCGCAATTCACCAGGCTGGGATTATCCACCAGCGCGACATTCCGGCGGATGGCGTTGTTTCCCGAATCCATCATCATGATACCCATCATGTCGCCGTTCACCAGCCAGTTCTCCTCGATGGTGTTGTAGTGAGCGTTCTCGAGATAAATCAGGTTGCCGGTTCCGAATTCAGTCACGGTGGTCGACTTGGTTCCGAAGTCGCGGACAGTGAACCCGCGAATCAGCACGCTGCTCACGTTCTCCAGGTGGAATCCATCGCGCTCGGTGTAGTCCCCTTGCAGCACCACTTCGTTGGCCGCTCCCGCCCCGATCAGCTTCAAACCGTTCTTCTCGGGGCCGGCGATGCGCACCGAATGGGCATAAATGCCGGGGCAGACGAGAATCGTTTCTCCGCCGGCGGACGCTTCCACGGCCTCCTGGATAGTGCGCATCGCGCCGGGGCACTCCATTCCGTCGTCATCCACGGTCAGCAGCCGTCCGCCCGGCGCGCGTAACGATGTCACAAAGCCATGCGCGACGCCGCCGGCGTCCAGGAAATGCCCCGCAATCCGGCCGGACGCGTTCATCCGAAAGGGGAAGGTGCCTTTCGATCCCGGCACTTCGAATGTCACGGACCGGTTCTTGCCCATGAGGAACCCGCGCGTCTTGCCTCGCAGGTCGATGTAAGGCCCTACCATGTCTCCGTCCTCCGTGATTCCCCCCCGGTCGAACATGGTCGACTGTGCGTTGGGGTAGTCGAATGACGTGCCCTGACCGTTCTTCATCAGCCATCCATGAGTGGCGCCGCCCGGTTCCTGCCAGTGCCCCACCATGTCGCCTCGATCATTGATCGAGAACATGCACGACATCAGGTTCGGCGCAGGATATTCGAACGAAGTGAAACGGCCCTGGCTGTATAGAAATCCGCGCATTTTCGTGTCGCCGGTGCGATTCCAGTACATGCCGGCCATGTCGCCCCTGTTGTTGATCCCGCCGGGGGACGTCATGTCCGCCCCGGGAAAATCGATGGTCGTGTACTGGCCATCCTTAAAGAAGAAAGCGTGCTGCCGGCCGTCCGAGTCAATATATGACCCGCCGATGTCGCCCGCATCGTTGATGTCGTAGACATAGGTTTGCGGCGCGCCCGGGAAATCGAACGTCGTGTATTTTCCTTGACGAACCACAAACCCGTGCCGCTTCTGGTCGGGGCTGTAGTACATCCCGGCAACATCGCCCGACCGGGTAACCGCGTACGCGAACGTTCGTATCGCGCCGGGGTAATCGATGACCTCGAAATTCGTGAGTTGCCCGAGGGCCGCCTGAATAAAGGCCGGCACAACCAGCGCCAGCCAGCACTTTATGAATCCAGTCATGATACTTCTCCTTTCTGAAACCAGGGAAGCGGAGTGCCCCGTGCCTGCCCACTCGCGGACTGCCGGGGTGAACTCAGCCGTCCTGTCAATTGTGAATCCGGGAAAAAGAGATGAAACCCGTCACACTACTCCGAATTTTTCTGTTATATTTGCCCCGGGTATGGCGACAAGCCGGCAGGACGACATCAGCGGGCTGCTCATGGCCTGGAGCAGAGGCGACGAGAGCGCGCTCGGTGACGTAATGCCGCTGGTTTACGGCGATCTCCGGGGAATCGCCAGGAGGCACTTGCGCCGCCATGGCGCAAGGCTCATCATGCAGTCCGGCACTCTGACGCATGAGGCTTACCTGAAACTGGTCCACACCCACGGAATCCGCTGCGGCAGCCGTGCGCACTTCTTTGCTCTATGCTCCCAGATGATCCGGCGGATCCTGGTGGATGAAGCGCGCAAGCAGCGCTACGCCAAACGCGGCGGCGGACAGGTGCAGGTATCCCTGCAAGAGGCTCTGCTCGGGAGCCGGGCGGCCGGCGTGGATGTCGAGGCTCTGAACGAGGCGCTCACCTGCCTGGCGAAACAGGATGCCCGCAAGGCTCGTGTGGTGGAACTGAGGTTCTTCGGCGGCCTCAGCGTCGAAGAAACGGCCGAAGTGCTCGAGATCTCGGAGGAAACCGTGACTCGCGACTGGCGGATGGCCAAGACGTGGCTCTTTCGCGAATTAGCCGGCGGAAAGTCCGGCGGTTAAAGCCTCGGGCGAAGAATGGCATGGCGCTAACGTGAACCGTCACGATATCCGCCACTTTGACGCCGGGGCGAAACGATATGTTGGTCGAAGTCGTGGCCGTCGCCGGCTTCGCGATGCGGGAGACATCGGTAGTGTTGTCACGCATCCTCATAGGCGCGATTTGCTACCTCTGATCTCGGAATCCACGCGGCCGCCGCCTCCCAAGCCGCAGTGCGCAAAGCAGGACTGGCCGGATTCAGTGCGGCTTCCGTAAACCTGAGGCGGTACACTCTGGCACGTTTATTGGCAACAGACGGAAAAGGCCGCCGCATCTTATCTGATGCGGCGGCCCAAATTGTATGGTGCGGAGAGGGGGACTTGAACCCCCACGAGCTTTCGCCCGCTAGCACCTCAAGCTAGTGCGTCTGCCAATTCCGCCACCTCCGCGTGGCCTAACCTTATAGTTTACTTCTTCGCCGGGGCTGCCGGCGGGGCCTTCTGCTCCGCGGGGGGAGCCGCCGGGACGTTCACCGTGGCTCCACCGCCCGGCGTCTGGATGTTGATCGGCACGCTGCCCGGCGGTGTCGCGGGTTTCGGAACCGAGACCGGCGCATGTTTTTCCAGCACCGTGGACCCGGTGCGCCCAGACCGCGTGGCAAGTACGGAGAGGGTAAGAGAAGTCAGCATGAAGACCGCTGCGGCAATCGTGGTGGCTTTGGAAAGCACCGTCGCGGCGCCCCGTGGGCCGAAGGCGGTCTGCGAACCCATTCCACCGAAAGCTCCGGCCAAGTCGGCAGCTTTGCCGCTCTGGAGCAAAACGACGACGGCGAGGAAGAAGCAGACGATCACGTGGATTATAGTAAGCAGAATTACCATAGGTGCAAGAACATGGCTTGGGAGCCAGAAACTATAGTAACACGGACCGTGGGCAGGCAAAAAATCTTCAAACAGTTCTGGTCCGGGCCGATAAAGGAAATAGAGGCGGGATAGCCCGCCGTCGCGCCGGCCGGAAAGCCGACATCCGGAGGACACAATGAAAATACCTGAAAACCAACTTCCAGGGCTTGGGGGCGCCGGTCTCGGCGGCGCGAGTGGAGCGGGCGGGGCTGACCGCACCCGCGGCCTCGATTCGTCCACCCTCTCCTCCACAAGGCGGGAAGAACACACATCACCGGACGGAGACCGCATCCAACTTTCCGGGCTCAGCCAAGCGCTGCAAGCTACTTCCGAGGATTCTCCCGAGCGGGTGGCGAAGGTGGAGCAACTGCGCCAGGCTGTGCAATCCGGCGCCTATCAACCAGACCCCAAAGCGGTGGGCCAGAGTATCCTCGACGATGCCATTGGCTCGAGCGGCGGTGGCGTGTGAAGCCTGGAACCCTTGAGGAGGTGATCGCCTCGGCCCACCATGCCCTCGAGTGCGCGCGGGCAAAGTTTCTCCTGCGCGAACTTCCCTGCTCCACTCTTTCCCTCGAGCAGGCAGCACGGCATTTACAGGATGCCTTGGCCATCTTTCACACGCATATGCCCGAAGAAGAAGAGCGGCTCCATTTGCTGGCCGCGATGGAGCGGTTCCAGCTTGCGGTGCGTCATTTTGAGGCAATCAATGCCCAGGCAGCGGCCTTCGACACCGGTTGGGCCGCCCGCCTGGCGGAAGCGCTGGGCGCGGAATCCGGCTTTGCCTACGGCCCGGGGCGGCAGGACGGACTCGCGGCGGCCGCAAGCCGCATTCAACTCGAAGCCTGAAGGGAGGTTCGCTGATGGGAAGCCTGTTCGGGTCACTACTGGCAACGGCGGGAGCGCTGCGTACATTCGACCGCTCGCTTACCGTGATCCAAAATAATGTTGCGAACGCCTCGACTCCCGGTTACGTCTCCCAGCGGCTCACGTTGAGTCCCAAGCGGTTCGACCCTCGAGCGGGGCTGGCTGGCGGTGTCGATGCGGGGCCGATGGTTTCGAATCGCGACGATTATTCCGAGCGTAATGTCTGGCGCCAGGCGAGCCTGTTCGGCCGCCAATCCCAGCAGTCGGCCGACTTGCAGCAGATCGAGCCCTTCTTCAACATCAGCCAGGATTCCGGCATTCCAAGCACTCTCAACAAGTTCTTCAACAGCGTCTCCAGCCTTTCGGTAAACCCCAACGATCCTGTCTCCCGCCAGGTGGTGCTCGATCAGGCGTCGAACGTCGCGCGGGCTTTCAACCAGAATGCTACGGCTCTTGGCGAGGCCGCATCGTCGGCCGACCGCCAGATCCGCCAGACGGTAGACCACATCAACTCCCTCGCCTCCACCGTTCGCGATCTGAATGTCCAGCGCCGCAACGAGCGGGGAACGGCGACGGACCCGGCTCTCGACGCCAAACTGTACGACACGCTGGAGGAGTTGAGCCAATACACAGACTTCAACGTAGTCAAGGAGGCGGACGGCAGCATCCAACTCCTGCTTGGCGGGCAGACCCCGCTGGTGATTGGAGACCGGCTCCAGAAGATTCGCGCCGATTTCTCGACGCCTCAGCCGGCCATCGTGGACGAGAACGGGAATGACATCACTGGTCAGGTGCAGCAGGGAACCCTCAAGGGTCTTCTCGATTCGCGGAACACACGGATCCCCGGTTATCAGGCGGATCTCGACAAGCTGGCACAAGCCTTTGCCGACAATGTTAACCAGGTCCTGGCGGGAGGAGTGGACGCGAGCGGTTCGAACCCGACCGTCGACCTGTTCACCTATGACAGCACAGCCGGCAGCGCCGCGACATTGAAGGTGAATCCTCTCGATCCATCACAGATTGCCGCCGCCGACCCGGGCGCCCCGCTGGGCAATGGGAATGCTCTTCGCCTCGCGGCTTTAACGGATGAGCCCACCGTGGACGGCGTGACCTTCAACGAATTTTACGGCCAGTTGGGAGCGCAAGTGGGGCGGGATGTGGTCACCGCCAACGACGGCGCCGATTTGCAGCAGCAGCTTCTGAGTCAGGCGCGTTCGCTCCGCGATTCCCGCTCCGGGGTCTCGCTGGATGAAGAGGCGGCTCGACTGGTGGAGGCCCAACGGGCCTATGAGGCAAATGCACAGCTCTTTCAGGTATTGAACTCGCTGACCGATACTCTGATTGGAATCCTGAAATAGGAGGCCATATGCTCAACGGACTGCCCCCTTCGGCGGAGAAATTCCTCATCGACATCAACCGGCTGCAACGGCGCAACGAACGGGCGCAACAGCAGATCACCTCCGGTCTGAAGCTGAGCAAAGTCTCCGACGGGCCGGACGACATCAGCCGTCTGCTCAGCGCCAGGGCAGGGCTGGACCGGGTTCACCAGGTGCAATTGAACCTCGGCCGCGTCAAGGTGGAAGTCGATTCCGCCGAGAACGCCCTGGAAAACGCGGTTTCGCTGGTCGAGCGCGCCCGCGTGCTGGCATCGCAAGGCTCCGGCGGGCAGCAGGACGCCTCGGCTCGAACCCAGATCGCCGGAGAACTTCAGGGCATCCTGGAACGGCTGGTTTCGGTAGCCTCCACGGCGGTGGAGGGACGGTATATCTTCAGCGGAGACAACGACCAGGTGGCTCCCTACAGCCTCGACCCGGCGATGCCCGGAGGAGTAACCGCCTACCAGGGCGCCGCTTCCACCAGGCAGGTAGCCGACGCCAGCGGATTACAGTTTTCCGTAGCCCAGACAGCGGACAACATCTTCGACAGCGCCGACCCGGAAACGAATGTCTTTCAGGCGGTGGACGGAATGCGCCGGGCCCTGCTTGCCGTTGACAATCCGCCTGACCCTCCCGATCCGGCCATCCCATCCATCGAGCAGGCGCTGCATAATCTGGGAGCCGCTTCCATCTACCTCAACCAGCGTCTGGCCGGATACGGCCTTGTGCAGAACCGGGTCGCCGAAGCCAGCGATACGGCAAGCAAACTGGCAGTGAGTTGGAAGCAGCAGGTTTCCAACGTTCAGGATGCCGACCTGGCGGAAGCCGCCACCGAACTGACACAATCGGCCACGGCGTTGGATGCGGCCTTTTCGGCTCGCGCCAAGAGCCCCCGGCGCAGCCTGTTCGATTATTTGGGCTGAGCCGCCGGAGAAATCACTAGAGTGACGGGGATCCGCGGCTCATTCGTGGTTTCCCAGGCGCTGACCTTGAGAAAGGCGCGGTAACTGCCGGGGGCCAATTTTGCCGGGTCCACGGCAACGGCGATGGGATCACCGGTGAGGCCGGCGCCGGAGAACGGAGTGCGCCCGCGCAGCGGCCGTAGCATTAACCAGGTTGCGCCTTCCGCGTCGATAGAGTAGGCCATGTCTTCCCAACTCGAGGAAACACGGACCACTTGCGCCGCCGGCACAGCGCCGCCGGCAGCGTAGTGAAACTCCAACTCTTCTGGAGCGGCAACCAGGAGCGGAGCCCCTTCCACCCGCAAGGTGAAGGTCTTCGCCACAACCTGGCACTCGTTTTCCGCGCGTATCTGGAACGTGAACAGGCCAGTCTGCCGTGGGGTCCCCTCGAAGTACCCGGCTGCCGTCAAGCGGAGGCCCTCGGGCAGAGCGCCTGTGGCGACACGCATCGAGACGCTGTTTTGCGTACATCGCCCGCCGCCAAGGACGGTGACCGGAGGCGCCGAGTACGGACGATGAACTACGGCAGTCGGCAGCCCGGCGGTGAGAATCTCCAGGAACGTGAAAAAAATCAGCATGCTGTTGATACTCATCGGCGGCAGAAAATCGCTTATGTAAGTGAGGGCGTCCGATATGTGAGCGGAGGAGGTCCTCTTGATGTTGCTACTGATGATGTTGGCGTGTTCTTTGACAACCGGATCAGGCATGTTGAACGGGCAAAGCCCGGAGGGAAGCGGGCCGGTGCCGGCAAGCGGGGTGAGGAAGAACGTCCTTACCAATCAGGGCGTGGTCCTGCTGGCGCAGGCCGGCTACAGCGAACGGTTCATTATCGACATGATCTTCCACAAGCAGACGCAGTTCGACGTTTCTGTGGAAGGGCTGGCCTGGCTGGCCAGGCAGGGATTGAGCGAGCGCATCGTCCGGACCATGGTGGCAAATGAAAGAAAAGAAGAAGAAATCGCCATCGTTCCGGCAACCGTCGCAGTGGTGCCGGCCGGATCGGGAGGAGATCCGGCGGCGGCGAGCATTAGAGAGGAGCGCAAGGGCGTCAATGTCTCCATCCCCGTCAACATGCCCACGTCCGTGTCCAATGAATCGTCATGGTATGTGAGGAATGCCTGGGAGGGAGATCGCTGGTACATTGTGCCGAACATCCCTTACTTTTCGGCAGGGGGCCGTTGAAACGCTGCCGAAGGGGGCATCACTAATTGGTAGGAAGGAACAAAATCCGCGGCGGCGCGGGTTTCCTACGAAGAACAGGAATCTTTGGAAAGGGAATTGCATCGTTATGAATATGGAGTCATCGGGGGTCATGTGGATCATCAATCTAATTCCCTTGTTTTTCATCGTCGGGCTGTTTCTGGCGATGCTCTCGTCCTCGCCCAAAGCCGATCGCTGACGGGATTTGCGGACACACTCCTGTGTCCGTCCGGCACACCCTCAAGACAGTAAACTGAGGGAATGGCCGCGGTTGCAATCCTGTTTGCCCTGTCTTTCTCCCTGCTTGCCCAACAGCCTCTCGACATCCTGATAACCGGAGCCCGGGTGGTGGATGGCTCCGGAAATCCATATTTCTATGCAGACATCGGAATCCGCGGGGATACCATCGTGGCTCTCGGGCATCTGCGCGGGCTTGCTTCGGCCACGAAGCTCGATGCCGCGGGGCTTACCGTGACACCGGGTTTCCTGGACGTCCACAATCATTCCTATCCAGCCATCTTCGACGAGCCAACCGCCAAGGGCTATCTCTACCAGGGCGTCACCACCCTGATCGGAGGTCCGGACGGCGCCTCTCCGGTCCCCTTGAAATCAGCCTTGGATAAGCTTGCGCGGTTCCCCATGAGCGTCAACATGGGCCTGTGCATCGGCCACGGTTCCATCCGGCGCCTGGTGATGAACATGGATAACCGCAAGCCCACTCCCCAGGAACTGACGCGCATGAAGGAGATGGCGCGGCAGGGAATGCTCGATGGAGCGATGGGACTCTCCACCGGCCTGTTCTACACGCCGGCCAGTTTCGCGGATACGGAGGAGGTCATTGAACTTGCCAAGGTTGCGGGCGAATACGGCGGCTTCCATGTTTCGCACATTCGCGACGAAGCCGGCGCGGTGGTGGAGGCGGTGAAGGAAACGATTCGCATCGGGGAAGAAGGGGGATTACCCACCCAAATCACCCACCACAAGGTGGGAGGCAAGGCCAATCGAGGCAAGAGCGCGGATACGTTAAGGCTGATTGACGAGGCTCGCGCGCGTGGCGTGGACGTCACCGTGGATCAATACCCGTACACCGCCTCGCACACCTCTCTTGGAGCCGCTCTGATTCCCCAGTGGGCCTTTGGCGGGGGGAACAAGGCGCTGCTGGAACGGCTGGCGGCGCCGGAACAGCGGCAGCGCATCAAGGCCGAAATCGTCCGCCGCATCGAGGGAGAACGGGGAGGGGGAGACCCGCGAAACATTGTCCTCACCGATTGCCCCGCGGATAAATCGCTGAACCGGCATTCGCTGGCGGATATCCTGCGCTCCCGCCGCATCGAACCGGACATGGACAACGCCGCGGAACTGGTGATCGAGATCCAGAAAGGCGGCGGCTGCAGCGCGGTTTTTCACTGGGTCTTCGAGGACGACCTCGAGCGCATCATGCGCTATCCGTATACGATGATCGCCTCGGACGGCTCCATTACCATGGCCCATCCGCGCAGCTACGGTACGTTCGCAAGGGTTCTGGCGCGCTATGTCCGCGAGCGCAAAGTGCTCCGTCTCGAGGATGCCGTCCACAAAATGAGCGGCCTGCCCGCGCAGCGCCTGCGGATCTATGATCGCGGCCTCGTGCGCCCCGGCATGAAGGCGGACCTGGTCATTTTGGATCCGGCGAAGATCATGGACAATGCCACTTTCGACGAACCCTTCGCGCTTGCCACGGGCGTGCGCGACGTGGTGGTGAACGGGCGAATCGCTCTACGCAACGGCGCAATCACCGCCGAGCGTGCCGGGCGTGTCCTTTACGGACCGGGTTACCAGCCGAGGTAGCGCGGGAATGCGTAGCCAAACTGGCGGCGGATACGTCCAATGGGGAAGCATATGCTCCGGATCGTAGTGTGCCTGGTATCCGCCGCGTTCCTTTTGCCGGCGGAAGCCCCGCGCGTGGGCGTTATCGAGATTTTCGGCTTGCACAAGGTGAAGCCGGAGACAGTGCGTAAAGCGCTGGGCGTTCTTGAAGGTGATCCCCTGCCCGCCTCGAAGTCGGACACCGAAGAGCGAATCGGGGGGATCGAAGGAGTTGCGCTCGCCAGCCTCACCGCCGTGTGTTGCGACAACGGGAAGGCTGTCCTCTATGTCGGCATCGAGGAGCGCGGAGCCCCTCACTTCGACTTCCACAGCCCGCCGGGACTCGATCTGAAGGTCCCCGATGAAGTTTCTCAAACCTGGCTGGACTTCATTACCGGGCTCGAACTGGCGGGAAAGCACGGAAATGTCGAAGAGGACCTCACCCAGGGCCACTCGCTCCTGTCCGACCCCGCTTCCCACCAGTGCCAGGAGAAGTTCGTCACCTATGCGGAGCAGTATTTTGATCTGCTGCGCGAAGTGCTGCGCGGCGCCGCGGACGAACAGCAGCGCGCCATTGCCGCCTACGTACTCGGCTATTCGTCGAAGAAAAAGGTGGTGGCCAATGACCTCCAGTACGCCATCCAGGACTTCGATCCTACCGTCCGCAATAACGCCATGCGCGCCCTGAGCGCGATTGCGGTCTACGCCGATCTTCACCCGGACTCGGGAATCAAGGTGTCGCCGACCTGGTTTGTCGAGATGCTGAATTCTGTCCAGTTCACGGACCGCAATAAAGCATCCATGGCGCTGGTCAATTTCACCGAAAAGCGCGATGCGGGCACGCTCGCCTTGCTACGCGAGCGCGCCCTGCCCTCGCTGATCGAAATGGCCCAGTGGCGAAACCTTGGCCATGCGCTGCCGGCGTTCATCCTTCTTGGCCGCCTCGAGGGGCTGCCCGAGGAGAAGATCCAGCAGATGTGGAAAGAAGGGAAGCGGCAGGAACTGGTGCGGATGGCAACCAGTACGCCGGCGAAGAAGAAGTAGTTGTCGCTCAGACCCTCCCATCAATTCGCAACCGCTTGCTTCTTCCACTCGATCTGGCGAACAGGACCGATGATGAACAGCGCCGACACGGCGCCCATCAGAAGAAAAATCGCGACCAGCAGGAACGCATAGTCGTACTTGCCAGTGCGCTGGACGATGACGCCGGTGAGATACGGGGCGACGACCCCGGCCAGGTTGCCGAAGCCGTTCTGAAGTCCGGTCCACTTACCTGCTGCGGTGGGGCCGGCGATAGTTTGCGTAATGGCCCAGTTGTTCGAGGTGGTGAGCCCGAAACAAAGGCAGGCAATGACGATCAGGGCGACGCTGATGTTGGGGTCGTCGGCATAACAGGCGGGAACCAGCAGAGTGCAGAGGAGCAGGCCGGAGGCGACAAAAATTCTACGGACCTTGGTGGGGTTGTTGTTACGGGCGATCCAGCGGTCGGAGGCGTGGCCCGCGAGCGTCGTGGAAACCGCCAGCCCCCAGAAAGGGACGGAACTGAAGATCGCCATCTGCTCCAGGCTGAAGTGCCGCTGTTGCACCAGGTAGGTCGGCAGCCAGGTGAGCAGAAAATACCAGGCGTAGTTGATGGCGAACAAGAGAAAGAAAGTGCCCCACGAGGCGCGATGGCTGAGGATCTCCGCCGCGCTCGGGCCTCTCTTCGAGTATTTGTGATACTCGGCGATCGGTTCGGGAGCCCAGAGCGCCCAGCCGATCAACCAGGGAAGGCTGCCGATCCCCAGAGCGAGAAAGAGGAATCGCCAGCCAAATTTTGCCACCAGGAGTCCGCCGAGAAGCGTGCCAATCGCCGGACCGAGCTTCGAGCCGGCGTCAATCAGGCCGTTGGTGAGTCCGCTGTGCCGGCCGGGGAAGCCGGTGGCGAGGATTTTGGAGTAGGCCGGAAAGGCCACTGATTCGCCGGCGCCGAGCAGGACGCGCAGAAGCAGCAAAGCCGCGAAGCCCGTGACCATGCCGGTGGCGGCCGTGGCGCAGGACCAGAGCATGAAGCCAATGCCGAAAACCAGATTGACGGAGAAGCGCTCGACCAGCCACCCGGCGACGACCTGGAAGGAGGCGTAGGTCCAGAAGAACGCGGACAGCAGGAGCCCGAGTTGCTCCGGCGTGAGCGCCATTTCTTTTTGCAGGACGGGGGCGGCGATCGAGAGACTGCCGCGGTCGATGTAGTTGATGCCGACAGAAAGGACAAGCAGGGTGAGCGCTCGCCAGTGGGCGGAACTCATCGAGGCGTTTGGCGGCGTGGCGGGCGTCGTCGAAGACGTCATAGACAACCAAGGTATCAGCAATGAGCGGAGGATTCCGGCCCGTGGCGCGCCATCCCCACGCCGCACATGGTTGCAGGTGCGGAGAGACCATGCCCCTTGCGCCCGCTCCCCCAACAGAGAGACAATCCCTCCATGAAACCCACCCGACGGAATCTCTTCCAGGCCGCCGCGGCCGCATCCACTCTCGCCGCCTCCGCCAAAGCCGGCAAAATCTCCTCCAAGCCCTCCGCCGAGGTTTACGAACGGCTCGGCGTCAAACCCGTCATCAACGGCATGGGCACCGTCACCGTCCTCGGCGGCTCTCTCATGCCCCCCGAAGTCGTTCGCGCCATGGACGAAGCCTCTCTCCATTTCGTCCATCTCCCGGACCTTCAAAAAAAGGCCGGAGCCCACATCGCTGAATTGCTGAACGTCCCTGCCGCAATGGTCACCGGCGGCGCAGCCTCCTCCATTGCCGTCGGAACCGCCGTCTGCATGGCCCGCGGCGACAAGAAAAAGCTCTGGGCGCTCCCCTCCCAGGACGGTCCCTTCGAAGTCATCCAGCAGAAGTCCCATCACGATGGCTACGAACACCAGATGCAGGTGGTCGGCGGCAAAGTCATCAGCGTCGAAACCGCCGAGGAACTCGAAAACGCCATCAGTTCCCGCACCGCCATGATGTTCTACCTCAACAAGGCCGAGAATCACGGCAAGATCCAGCGCGAGGAGTGGGTCCGCATCGCCAGGAAGCATAACGTCCCCACCTTCAATGACGCCGCCGCCGACGTTCCCCCCAAGGAAAACCTCTGGAACTACGTCAACCGCGACGGCTTCGACCTCGTCGCCTTCAGCGGCGGTAAGGGAATGCTCGGACCGCAATGCTCCGGTCTTCTCCTCGGCCGCAAGGACCTCATCGAAGCTGCCGCCGAGGCGCAAAGCCCGTACGCCGGCGTGGGCCGCGGCATGAAGGTCGGCAAAGAAGAGATCGTCGGCATGGTTGCCGCCCTCGAACGCTTCCTCAAAGTCGACCACGAAGCCGAAAGCCGCGAACTCGACCGCCGCGTCACGGAAATGACCGCCACCCTCTCCAAAATCGACGGCCTCAAACTCTCCCGCCAGGTTCCCCAAATCGCCAACCAGGTGCCGCACCTCATAATCGAATGGGACGAGGCTAAACTCAAACCCGCCCGCGAAATTCACCATCAACTGATTGAGAGCGACCCGGCCATCTACACCCTGCTTCAGGGCAAGGGCAAAATCATGGTCAGCGTCTGGATGATGCACGGCAACGAACACCGCATCGTCGCCAAACGCTTCGCCGAATTGTTCCGCGCCTGATCCGCCTCTCCAGCGTTCCCGTGGCTTCCACGGCAAGAGCCACGGGAACACCCCGCCCTGCCCGCCCCAGGAAATATTTTTCCCCTTCGAGTGACCGGCTGCTGATTTCCCGCGAATACACAATTGTGGGAATCACGCGCGCCCTTGCGCCCCCCAAAAAACTGGCTCATGCTCGGGAATAAGGACTCTTCCTCTGGGAATCTGCACATGAGACGTATGAAAACCGCGGCCCTTCTTTCCCTGCTGGGCATCGTCATCCTCCTCGCCGAACAGCCCCCCAGGCACGACATCCGGGGCCCCATGCCCGCCAAAGACGGCGAAACCTGTGTCGTCTGCTACGGCCGCTGCGACCACAACGATGTTGCCTACATGGTCGATGGCCAGCGTTTCGCCGTCATGAAGCCCCTCGAAAAAGAATTCCTCCAGGACCCGGACAAGTACATCCGCATGTACAAGCCCAATTCCATTCAATTCACCGGCGATACCGTCCGCATGAGCAACACATACCTCCTCGCGGGTCTGCTCCTTCTCCTCACTCTCCTCATCGCCGGCTTCGCCGCTCATCAGTTGGTCCTCAAACGCAGCGCCGGTGCGCCCGTCCCAGCCGGCCTCGCGAAGATTCCCGCTACGTCCGCTCCTGCCCGCTGCCCCGCCTGCGCGCGGGACAACCACCCCTCCGCCCGCCGCTGTTCCCACTGCGGTTCCCCACTCACACCTTCCGTCAGTTCCGAAGTCGAGAGGACTTGAACATGCTGCCATCCATCCCCGGATTCCTGCAAACTATCCTCGACAGTCCGAACATGCCCTCCCGCCGCCCGCGCGTCAATGCGAACTTCGAAAGCAATGTCAAAGGCCTCTACATCATCGGCGATCTGGCCGGCGCGCCGGTGGTCAAGCTCGCCATGGCTCAGGGCAACGACGTTGCCGAACACATCGCCGCCCTCCCCAACGCACGCGGCGGAGACTCCTCCCTCTACGACCTCATCGTCGTCGGCGCGGGAGCCGCCGGACTCAACTGCGCCCTCGTCGCCCAGGACCGCGGCTTGCGCGTCCTCGTCCTCGAAAAAGGAAAAATCGCCAATACCATCGAGGATTTTCCGGAAGGCAAGTGGGTCTACGCCGAACCCGACCAGACTGTCCCCAAAGGAAAGCTCTGGCTCGACGGCGCACGCAAGGAAGACCTGGTCAACCGCTGGACCCGGATCGTCCGTGACAACCGCCTCGATGTCCGCACCAGCGAGGGCGTCGCCGCCGTCAGCCGCCGCCAGGATGGAGCCCTGGATGTAAGAACCGCAAAGGGCGTCTACGCCGCCCGCCGTGTCGTCCTTGCCACCGGACAGCGCGGCAATCCGCGCAAACTCGGCGTTCCTGGCCAGGACCGCCCCAACGTCTACCACCGCCTCTACTCCCCCAGGCACTACCACGGCGAGGATATCCTCGTCGTCGGCGGCGGCAACAGCGCCGTCGAGGCCGCCCTCACGCTCAGCGAACAGAACCGCGTCACTCTCAGCTACCGCGCCGGCGAGTTCAGCCGCATCTTCAAGGACAACGAGCGTCTGCTCCACGAAGCCGTCGCCGCGGGCAAAATCAAGGTAGTTTTCAACTCCAACGTGAAGCGCTTTGACGACTCCACGTACACCCTTGAAATCGATGAGAACGGCCGCAAACGCGCCGAATCCCTCCCCTATCACCACGCCTTCGTCCTCGTCGGAGCCGAACTCCCCACCGCCTTCCTCAAATCCCTCGGCATTCAACTCGAAAACGAATGGACCGGCAACCCCCTCCTCTCCTTCCTCCTGCTTGCCGCGGCCTTTCTCGGCATGTGGATGTACGGCGGCAAGACAGACATCGCCGCATTCGACGCCTTCCGCATGCCCGGTCTGCTGCTCAGCCTCGCCGCTCTCGCAGGCCTCGTAACCTCCGGCGCCCGCGGCTCGCGCTATTCCTGGCTCGCCTTCTCCTTCTTCCTCTGCTACGCCGTCTACGGCATCAAACGCGGCTACAACAGCGAGTTCTGGCCCTACAAGGGCTGGGGCTACAAAACCCTCAGCTTCCTCGAGCGCCCCTGGAGTTTCTGGTACACCGTCATCTACTCGCTCCTCATGACCGTCTTCGGACTCCACGCCATGCGCCGCTGGGGCCTCGACCGCAAAGACCGCTTTCAAATCTGGCGCTACGTCAGCCTGCTCAGTTTTCAGTGGATTTTCTTCTTCATCATCCCCGAATTTCTGTTTCAATACGCCATCAAATACGAGTGGGTCGGCGCAAAGCTCGCCCATGATCCCTCGTTCGCCCAGCAAGCCTGGCGCTCCTACGGTTTGATCTACGCCTGGCCCCTCTTCTTCCACACCTTCCTCGGCTCCCCCAATCGGGTCTGGGTGGTCTGGGGCGTCTTCCTCACCTTCGTCATCATCCCGCTATTCGTCCTCTTTCACGGCAAGCGCTACTGCTCCTGGATCTGCGGCTGTGGCGGCCTCGCCGAAACCTTCGGCGACCGCTGGCGCCATCTCGCCCCCAAAGGCAAAACCAGCATCCGGTGGGAGCGCATGGGCACAGCCGTCTTGGTAATCGCCGTCATCGTCACCTTGATGGTCCTCACCCGCGACACCATCGACGCCTTCAAGCACGCCTCTTTCTATGCACTCGATTGGTACGGCCTCATCGTCGATCTCTGGCTCGTCGGTCTGCTACCCGTAACTCTCTACCCCTTCCTCGGCGGCAAGGTCTGGTGCCGCTACTGGTGCCCCCTCGCCAAACTGATGCAATTAACCGGAGCCCTCTACACCCGCTTCCACGTCAGCCGGTTCGCCATCCGTGCCAACGAAAAATGCATCGCCTGCGGCGAATGTTCCCGCAATTGCCAGGTCGGCATCGACGTCATGAGCTTCGCCCTCAAACAGAAGCCCATCGACAATCTCGCCACTTCCTGCATCGGCTGCGGCATCTGCGTCACCGTCTGCCCCATGGACGTCCTCAGTTTTCGCGCCCCCAACCCCAACCTCATCCAAATCGCCAACGCCAGCCCCGAAGCGCCGTCCGCCGTAAAGGTGGGGTGAGACACCACCCCATCTGCGTGGTAGAATCACTTCGCTTGATTAGGAGACCATCATGTCGGCTATCACTGGAACCGTGGGCAGGGGCGGCGCCAATCGTCCCAATGATGTCAAAACAATTCAAACCCTCCTCAACCAGAACATCGCGAAACTCGTCCCTTTCCTCCCGGTGACTGTCTCCGGAACTTGTGACCCCCAGACCATCCTCATGATCGAGGAGTTTCAAAGACGCGTCCTGCAAACCCAAACACCGGACGGGCGCGTCGACCCCGGCGGGCGCACTCTCAAGGCCCTCGGCGGTGGTGGCGGCCCCACCCCTTCCACTTCCGGCGAACCCATACTCGAAGGCAACACACTCCCCGCTCCCGCCGCCAAAGTGCTGAAGGAAATCCTCAAAGCGGCGGGTCTGTCGCGAGCCAAGGTCACCAGCGTCTCCCGCACGCCCGCCGAACAGGCCCGCGTCATGTATGAAAACTGCGTTTCCAAAGGCGTTCAGTTCAACAAAAACATGTACGCCGCTGCCGGCGACAAGGTAGTGGATGTCTACGCTGCCAACAAAGACAAGCCCAGAGATACCGTGATTGCGTTGATGCTCGCCAAGATCCTCGAAGTAGGCCCAACGAAAGTCTCCAAGCACATCAGCGATACGCACTACACCTTCGATGTTGCCCCCAGTTCGATACCGTCAGACAAACAGGCCGCCTTCCTCGCCGCGATAAAGGCTCACAAGGCCGTGTCGAACGTCATTCCCCCACCCACCGACCCCGCTTTCCACATCGAGATCCCGAAAAACTCACCCAATCTATGAGGGATCTCGATCCTCACAGCGCCACGTCATAGCGAATGCGAAGAACATTCAGCGCGGGCGTGGTCGCCGCCAGCGTTTCCGTCTCGGACATCGTGAGCGGCTGCTTATAGGGATCCTCGGCCATCCGCCGCATCGCCGCGACAATGCCCTTCATTGCTTGCTTATTCCCCTCTTTGAACGGAAGCTTCTCCAGCAGCGCCGCGGCATCCTTGATCGACACATGCGGATCCGGCATCCGTTCGCCCGGAAATGTGAATTCGAAATCGAGGGCATAATGCGTGCAGCCGAAATGATGGATCACGAGTTGGATGGGCGAACCCGTATCCACGGTCTCCAACGCCTCGTGCGGTCCGGCTTGCTTGAAGACGGAGTGCGAACCGAGCAGAGCCTCCGGCTCGCCGCGAACACAATCCGAGGATGAGTTCACCGCGCTCGTCTTCGCCGCAGCCTGCTTCTCCGGCTGTTTCCCACTCTGCGTGGTGTTCCGGCTCGAGCATCCGGCAAAGGCCAGCAGAAAACCCAGCAGCACAATGGAAATGCGAAAATGCACGACAATCATCTTCCCACACGCCCGCGTCTCGCGCGCGCAAGGCCCAAACCGGATGCTATGTGGATGCTTGCTCTATGGCCGTCTCGAGACCTGCGCGGACCATGCCTTCACCGCAGCCCTCCCCAAGCACGAAACCTACAGCCTCTCACTCCGGATGCGCCGGGCGGCCGTATCCATTCCAGCCAACATCGCCGAGGGATTCCGCCGCCGCAGCAAGCCCGACAAGGCCCGGTTCATGAACATAGCCGAGGGGTCAGTCGAGGAATGCCGCTATTTCCTGATCCTTGCCACAGACCTCGGCTACGGCAATACCGCCAAACTCACTCCACTGCTGGAAGAAGTCAGCCGCTTACTCCACGCATACACCACCGCCATCCTTACTCCTCACTCCTGACTTCCATATCCCGCAGGGATATCAAGGGGCGTGTCCGAAGTGATGTTGATGTACTTGCTGAATGAAAGGAATCAGCTCGGGTAATGACTCGCTCACCCGATAGCCTGGTCCCCTCCGCCTCGGGGCAACCTGATGCGGAGAAGCGGGACGACAAAGCCCTCACCTGTTGGCAGGAGGGCGAGGCGAATTTGCGGGCCGCAACAGAAGTGAACGCCGTTTCAGCATCGTCATATCCACCAGCGATCATGCCAATTCATCTGGATCTTTTCCCGGGGCGAGCCTGTCCCTTGGAGGTGAAGCCTGCCACGGTCCGGAATGCAGCGAGAGTGAATCCAGCCCGCCGGGACGGTGTAGAGGGCGGTGGCACGCAAAGACAGCGCATCAGCACAACCGGAGAGACCCTGTTCGGTCCGGCGGAGGCGACTCCGACCGGTAGGGAAGCGTATAAGGGCGAAACCCGAAAGCGCAGCAACTATGCCGAGCAGGGAGTCGGAGGTGGCGTAGTACCGAGGAACCTCGGGAAAACCGAGGGGAGGGAAGGGCCGCTACTTCCATCAAACGTCCAAAGTTGGGAAAGGCAGCCGGATTGCCCCCGCCAGGGAAGGCTCAACCCCGGCCCAATCGAGCCAAGCGCAAAGCGCCCGCGAGATTAGACCATGCCCGCAAACTGCAGAGGACGCTATACCGAGTGGCCAAGCAACAACCGGAAAGGAGGTTTACGCTTCTCTACGATAAGGTCTGTCGGCAGGACATCCTGCAAGAGGCCTGGCGACGGGTGAAGTCCAGCAAGGGTGCCGCGGGTGTGGACGAGGTGGATATCGACGAGATACGGGAATATGGCGAAGCGCGGTTCCTGAGCGAGATCGAACAGGAACTTCGTGACGGCAGCTACCGGGTTTCGTTAGTCCGCCGGGTTCACATACCAAAGCCCGGACAGCCGGGGAAAACGAAGCCGATTTCGTGCCTTGTTCGTTCGGGTTCCGCCCGGAGAAGACACCGCGCATGGCGCTCAGCATCATCGCTGAGAAAACCCAGGCCGGCTATTCTCACGTGGTCGACGTTGACTTAAAGTCCTACTTCGACACGATTTCGCACGAACTCCCTCTAGAGTTGGTGGGACGTCGGGTTGGAGACGTACGAGTCATGCGCCTGATCCGAGCTTGGTTGAAAGCGGGGGTCATGGAGGAAGGCAAGGTAACACAGCCCGACCGGGGCTCTCCTCAGGGCGGGGTGGTTTCGCCGCTGCTTTCCAACATCATGCTTCATGAAGTGGATCGTCAGTGGTGTTGCGGCGACGGCACGATGAGTAATTCCGTCGTGCTCGTCCGCTATGCGGATGATATGGGGCTGCTGGCGCGTACGGAATCCGAGGCCAGGCAAGCGTGGGAGCGCCTCCAAAACCAGTTTGCGGCTCTACGATTGGTAGTGAACCAGGAGAAGAGTCGGCTCACGACGGTGGAAGAGGGCTTCGCGTTTCTAGGCTTCGAGTTCCGGAAACCCCCGAGACGGGTGCTGTACATGTGGCCGCGCAAAAAGGCGTGCCAACATATCCGGGATCGGGTGCGCGAAGTGGTCCGATCGTTTCCCAGTAGCGCCTCGGTCGGCGAGGTGATTCGGAAGCTGAACCCGATCCTGAATGGGTGGTGTACCTATTTCCGGGTCGGCAACAGCAACCGGATCTTCCACAAGATCGACTGGGCCGTGCTGAGCGAGCTGCAGTTATGGCTCCGGCGCAAACACCAACGCGGTTGGCGGTCCGCTCGGAAGCGCTGGAACTACCAGTTCCTGTACAAACGGTGTCGGCTGTATCAGATGGTGGGGAGGGTGAGCCACCTGCCTGGCTTGCGGCGAATGCCGCCGGAAGAAGATGGTCGGAGAGCTGGATGCGGGAAATGCCCTACTCTACCGAAGCCCTTGGCTAGTTAGTTAGTTAGTTAGTTAGACCACTCGGAAATCAGGCAAGTTGACAAAGCCCATCTCGGAGATGTGCTCCGTCCCAATTGATCCTGGATCACGCCCCATATAACCACGGAAACGAGCGCCGGTGGCCTCCCGCTCTCGATGTCCAGTTTGCCGGCCATCGGCGCAGACTGGCGGCGAGAAATGATCCTCCGAATGCGCGTGCGAGATACAACTGCCGAACTCGGGTTGTAGTGGTTCCCACTCTGGTGCCGCCCGCGATGCGCCCGCCATTCCGGGCTGTTACGCTCTCATGCACACGCGCGCACTTGAGATGATCTCGCGAGAGCACACTGAGCGAAATCAACCGCTCCCGGCTGACACGACCGCAATCGTTCCTCCATGGCGCGCGCCGCGAGTTCAGGGGTGCTGCCGGACCCAATCCGAATTGCCGCCTGGTTCGCCTTGCCGGCTGGCGCCACCATCGCCCGATGTTCGATATCATCAAAGGCGCCGTCCGCCAGACGGTGATCCAAATGCTCTACTACATAACCAAACGCAGCCGGAAGACGGCCCGGCTCTTGCTCACGATTGGAATGACCGTCCTGTTGGCGCCTGCCGGACAGAACCACAGACAGTGGGCCGACTATGGCGGGGGACCGGACTCTTCCCATTACGTCGCGTTGGACCAGGTCAACAAGTCCAACGTGAGCCAGTTGCAGGTGGCGTGGACTTATCCCACGGGGGATAGCCATTCCTATCTATTCAACCCGGTCATTATCGATGACGTCATGTATGTGCTGGCGAAGAACAGTTCGCTGGTGGCATTGGACGCCGCCACGGGCAAGGAGATCTGGATCCATGAAAACCTTCCCGGGCTTTCGACGAGGGGCATCGCATACTGGGAAAGCCAGGACCGCAAAGACAGGCGGTTGATCTTCGCCATCAATGACTATCTGGAGGAGATCGACGCCCGGACCGGGAAGTCGATTCTGAGCTTCGGCAGGAAGGGACTCGTGGATCTCCGGGAAGGCCTGGGCCGGGATCCGCGCTCCATCCATCGCATTCAAACCGACACTCCCGGCCGGGTTTTCGAAGACCTGATCTTGTTGGGGTCCACGCCGGGCGAAGCTTACCTTTCGCCTCCGGGCGACATTCGCGCCTACAACGTCATTACAGGCAAGCTGGCGTGGACATTTCACACGATTCCGCACCCCGGCGAGTTCGGCTATGAGACTTGGCCCAAAGATGCGTGGAGATACTCGGGCGGCGCGAACACGTGGGGGGAGATTACGGTGGATGCCAGGCGGGGGATCGCCTACTTTCCCACGGGATCACCGACCTACGATTACTATGGAGCGGACCGGATCGGGACGAACCTGTTCGCGAATTGTCTGCTGGCGCTCGATGCGCGCACGGGAAAAAGGTTGTGGCATTTCCAACTGGTGCACCACGATTTGTGGGACTATGACACAACCGCCGCGCCGCAACTGCTCACGGTGAGACATGACGGAAAACTCGTGGATGTGGTGGCGCAATCGAGCAAGCAGGGTTTCCTGTACGTGTTCGATCGCGTGACAGGCAACCCCCTGTGGCCTATCGAAGAGCGCCCCGTACCGAAAAGTTTGATGCCCGGCGAGCAGGCGTGGCCCACGCAGCCGTTCCCCACGGCTCCCCCTCCCTTCGCGCGGCAGAAAATCACCCCCGGCGATGTGAACCCGTATATCCTCACGCCCGAGGAACGCGCCGCATGGAAGGACCGAATCGCCGGTATGCGCAACGAAGGCATCTTCACGCCGCCCGGATTGACGGAGACGATTTCGCTGCCGGGAGCCCGCGGCGGATCGAATTGGGGGAGCGGCGCGGTGAACCCGGCCAAAGGGTTGCTGTACCTGAATACGCAGGACTGGCCGACGGTTTACAAGCTGAGTCTCGAAGATCCTTTGGGGAAGCGCACCAAGGCCACCGGCGCGAAAGCCGTCTATGCGGCAAGGTGCGAGGTGTGTCACGGGGTGAACGGCGTCCGCTCCGGATCCGGTCCGCCGCCGCTTGCCGCCATCGGCAAACGTATCGCGTTTGAATCGTTCCGCCGTACGGTCCACTCCGGGAAGGGAGAGATGCCGGGGTTTCCGGATTTGGGCGACAGGGGTGCGAAGCGCTTGTTTGACTATCTCAGCAGCTTGGAACCCGCCGGCTCCTCGGAAGGCGGACAGGCGGGGAACCCGGCGGCGCGAGGACCGGTGGTCGCCTCCGGCGGAGCGCCGGACGGGCTCGAGATGCGGCAAGAGGACCCAAATCCATACACGCCGCTCGGCGGTCCCCCCTATCCGCCGGGCATTGCCACGCCTCGCGTTCGCTACTACACGAACTGGGGCCTGTATCCGGACCAGCCCTACATCATCGGTCCGCCGTGGTCTTCGGTGGTGGCGTATGACCTGAATGCCGGATCCATCAAGTGGAAAGTTCCATTGGGCCAGGATGCCGAAGCAGCCGCGCAGGGCGCTCGCGACACAGGGGCGTTCATGGCCGAACACCACGGGATGATCGTGACGTCGGCCGGGCTGATTTTCATCGCCGCCAGCGACGGCAAACTCCGCGCGCTCGATGAGGAGACGGGTAAGGTCTTATGGAGTTTTTCCTTGCCTGCGGCCGCCGAGGGGATCCCGGCAATGTACGAGGCCGGAGGGCGGCAGTACCTGGTGGTTTCGGCGAGTTCGAACATCAACACAGGAGGGGGGCACCCCCGCCGCAGCGGTGCAACCGAAACTGTGCGCACGGACTTGCCCCGAGGCTACATTGTGTTTGCGTTGCCGGGGAAATAGTACGGCCCGCGGAAGGCGCCTCCTGACGAGCGAGGAGCTGCGAATAGGATTATACTGACACCAGCCGAGAGACTCGAATGAGTTTACGGAAAAAACAGATGGGCGTGCCTACTTTGCAACGACGGGGAAGTCGCAGTGAGTCAACGACATAGATGCTCGGCCGGCCTTTCCGGCGGAACCAAAGTGCCGGGATATGATCATATCCCCGTCTTTTGGTTCA
>WBZR01000537.1_pt1 | contig 59571 bp, 50 predicted proteins | sample 5204231 | NCBI WGS metagenome assembly WBZR01 (sample SAMN12412403, study PRJNA552823) | activated sludge metagenome | isolation source: activated sludge from anammox sidestream of wastewater treatment plant... | place: USA: Virginia | collected 2017-08 | reverse complement strand
GTATTGAAATTGGCTTTACCTGTTAAAAAAAGGCAGTGGTTGGATGGATTATTTTCAAAAATAGGGGCAACACCAGATGTTTTTACTTATTCTAATGCATAATCCGGGTTAAACGGAAATGATTAGTACAAAAAATACATAGAATAGTGATTAAAGTATAGTGAACTATGGTTTTTAAGCTTTTGTAACGGATTTGAAGCAATAATTATTTGCAGTAAAGAGTCTAATACCTTATCTGGGTTAAAGAAAGAATTGTATGTTACCACGCTTGATGTGGCAATATTCGATTAATTTATTATCAAACCACATTCATTTACACACATTTATTGTATCAATTCCACAAATAAATCGGCCTCTTTTCAGTTATTTTGAATTAAAATGTAAAAAAATTAAAAACCTTGGATAGTTTAATTTGTTTTTTCAAATTTGATTTTATCAGTTACACAAATTATTAATACTTTTGTATCCGTTATGTTTATAGAAAAATTTAAGTCTAAAATACACCGCGCAACTGTTACTGAGGCTAACCTCAATTATGTAGGCAGTATCACCATTGATGAAGCCCTCATAGAAGCAGCTAACCTTCAGGAAGGCGAACGAGTGCAGATAGTCAATAACAACAATGGCGAACGTCTCGAAACCTACGTCATAAAGGGAGAACGCAATAGTGGCGTGATTTGCTTGAACGGAGCCGCCGCAAGAAAAGCTGAGGTAGGAGATACCATCATTATCATCTCGTATGCCTGGATGGATGCACAGGAAGCTAAAAGTTTCAAACCAGTGGCCGTATATCCGGATGAGAATAATCGTTTAATCTAAATTCTCTTGAAAAAAAACTTAACCAATGTTCTGAAGGCTCTGGGGTTTATGGCTATTGGAATGACAATTCTGTTTCTCCTGTACCAAAGCCAAAATAAAGCTTTTCAAGCTCAATGTGTTACAGACGGAATTTCAAAAGAAAACTGCAGCCTGATTAAAAAACTCCTGGACGACTTCCGCCAGACCAACCCATTTTGGATTATACTCATTGTTATCACCACATTACTCAGTCATCTGGCAAGAGCTTTGCGCTGGAACCAGCTCATCGAGTCACTTGGCGAAAAACCCAGAATAATCAATGGCTTGTTTTCTGTAATCATCGGCTTTTTTGCCAATCTGGGTATTCCTCGTATCGGCGAAATAGTACGTGCTACCACTATGGCAAAATATGAAAATATACCTACCGAAAAACTCTTCGGCACCGTGGTGGTGGACAGAATCGTTGATATGATTACTTTCATCATACTTGTAGGCGTCACATTTTTCCTCGAATTTGATACCATAAGCACCAAATTGGGCGAACTGATGGCCACGAATCAAAGTAAAAATACTGCCGCCCCTAGCAATCTATGGTACCTTCTTGTAGGATTATGTATAATAGGTGTAGCACTCATCATTTTCTACATAAAAAGACCTGAGAATCTGATGGTAAAAAAAGTAAAGGGCTTAGTAACCGGAGTACTGGAAGGCATCGCTACTATTAGCAAACTGGAAAGACCGTGGTTGTTCTTGTTTTATACGGTGGCAGTATGGTTTTTGTACTACATTATGTTGTATCTCTGTATTCCGGCATTCGGACCTACCCGACATCTCGGAATGCAGGCAGCACTCATTGTGTTTGTCTTCGGTGCATTCGGATTTCTGGTACCAAGTCCTGGCGGAATGGGCACTTACCACTGGCTAATCATACAGGCACTTACATTATTTGGCATACAGGCTGCAGACGGATTTTCATTTGCCAATATAGCGTACTTCACAGGGCAGATTATATCAAACGTAGGCTTTGGGCTCCTGGCACTCATATTATTGCCTATTGTAAATAAAAATTACCACCCTAACACCAACAAATCATGAGTTTCCAATCAGAATATAACAAGAAAATCAAGGATCTGCTCAGTATGACCCGACAAGTCAACGTCTGGAGAACCAAACCAGTTAAAATTGTGTTTACCAATGGATGCTTTGATATACTGCATACCGGACATGTACAATACCTCGAAGAGGCAAAGTCATTGGGTGACAAACTCATCATCGGACTAAATTCGGATGCATCCGTAAAAAGACTGAAAGGTGCAGAACGACCTGTCAATCATCAGGAAGACAGAGCGAACGTGCTGGCAGCTCTTGGATTTGTGGACGGAATAGTCATCTTTGATGAAGACACACCGGCTGAACTTATTGAAGCATTGTGCCCCGATATTCTCGTCAAAGGTGGTGACTGGCCAATAGAAAAGATTGTAGGCTCTAACTTTGTACTCAATAATGGCGGACAGGTATTGTCCATTCCTTTCAGAGAAGGGCATTCGACATCCGGAACAATAGAAAAAATAAAGAAACTCGGATAATGACTACCATTCGTGACATAATCGGACATCTCGAATCAATCGCACCACCGTATTATCAGGAATCGTACGATAATAGTGGTCTGGTTGTAGGTGACCCTGCTACAGCGGTATCAGGCGTAATCATCTGTCTTGACAGCACCGAAGAAGTAGTGCAGGAAGCTATTGAAAAAAAATGCAACCTTATTATTGCCCATCATCCAATCATTTTCGGTGGGCTTCGTAAAATAAATGGTAAGGATTATGTCGAAAAGACCATCATTAAAGCGATTAAACATGATATTGCTATTTATGCCATTCACACTAACTTGGACAATGTACTGGAGAATGGTGTAAACCAAAAAATTTCTGAAAAACTTGGCCTTCAAAACTGCCGGATACTGCTTCCAAAAACTCAGACGCTTGTAAAATTAACCAGCTTCGTGCCAAATAATGCAAGAGATAAAGTTCTGAACGCGGTATGTTCAGCAGGAGCAGGTCAAATTGGAAATTATAAGAATTGCAGCTTTTACACCACTGGTACAGGTAGCTTTACACCGACCGGTAATGCAAATCCTTTTCTTGGCGAAATCAACAAGCCAGAACAGGTAGAAGAAAGCAGAATAGAAGTAATATTACCCGAATATCTTAGCCAAGCTGTGCTGAATGCCTTGAAAGAGGCCCATCCGTATGAAGAAGTTGCATATTATCTGCAAAAATTGGAAAATACTGATACCAACATTGGTTCAGGTATCATAGGCACACTTGAACATCCTGTAGCATCCGACTTTTTCCTTGAACAGATAAAAGAAAAACTCGGAGTAACTTGCATCCGTTATACCAAACTCGTGAAATCATCGTTCTGTAAGGTAGCAGTATGTGGAGGTTCCGGGAGTTTTCTGTTGAAGCATGCTATTGCTCAGGGAGCAGACATATTTATTTCTGCAGATTTTAAATATCACGATTTTTTTGATGCCAACAACAAAATCACCATAGCAGATGTTGGACATTTTGAAAGCGAACAACATACTATTCAACTATTATTTGACATTATTAATAAAAAATTTAGTAATTTTGCGGTTCATTTGACCCAGGTAATTACCAACCCAGTAAAATATCTCTGAATATGAGTAAAAATGATATCAGTGTATCTGACAAACTAAAAAGATTGTACGAACTACAACTCGTTGATTCTGAACTGGCTGAGCTTGAAACTATGAAAGGAGAGCTGCCTATGGAAGTGGCTGATCTCGAAGATGAAATAGCCGGCCTTCAGACAAGACTTCAGAAAATCGACCACTCGGTAGATGAAGTAAAATCTGACATCAACAAACATAATACAAGCATCAAAGACTCGGAAGCACTGATCGCAAAATATCAGAAGCAGCTCGATAATGTAAAAAATAATCGCGAATTCGAAGCTTTGACAAAAGAACTTGAGCTTCAAAAGCTCGAGGTGCAATTGCATGAAAAGAAAATCCGCGAACTCAACGGCGGCATTCAGGCAAAACTTGAACTACAACAAGGCACAGCTGATAAACTTGCCCAAAAAAAGGGAGACCTCGACCTGAAAAAAAGCGAATTGGCTACCATCATTGCCAAAACTGAAAAAGATGAAGAAAAACTCAGAAAAAAATCTGAAAAAGCTTCTAAAACCATTGAGGACAGACTGCTTAAGGCATATTCAAAAATCAAAAAAGCCTACCACAACCATCTTGCTGTAGTAACCGTTACAAGAAATGCATGTGGAGGTTGTTTTAACAAGATTCCGCCACAGCTCCAACTTGAGATTGCTCTAAGAAAAAAGATTATTGCATGTGAACATTGCGGCCGCATACTGGTTGATGAACACATCCTTGAAGCTGAAGTGGCACCTGTGAATACTCCTGAATAATAGTTCTTAAAAATAGAAAAGCCGGTTCGTCTTGATCCGGCTTTTTTGTTCATCCTGTTATGTTCGGTATTAAATCATTCCTTATGATTGCCATGACCATGGCTACAGCAAACATCCAATTGCAAGCAATTGTCAGTACTGATTATGACTTTGACTTTAATGAAGACATAAACAATGCCTACAATCTGGTTACTGCACTAAGATTGGATGAAGCTCGTAATGCTCTCCACCAGCTAAAACAAACGCAACCAAACAACCTTGCCCCTATATTTATTGAAGATTATATTGACTTTCTGTGCCTTATGCTTTCAGAAGACAAAGCATTATTACGGAATTATCAAATTAATTTTAACAACAGATTAGCTTTAATAGATAAAAATTGTTTTAAGCACTCTCCTTATTACCTATTCATCAAATCTGAGATGACCATGCACCGGGCAGCCGTTGATTTCAGATTTGGAAACAATATCCTTGCATTTACAGCTGCATTAAAGGCATACAAATTATTGGAAACGAACAGAACTTTGTTCCCGGATTTTGTCCCCAATCTCAAAAATCTTGGTTTGATGCAAATTATTGTTGGCTCTATGCCCCCATCTTTCAAGGGTGGATTTTCTTTCTTTACGGGCATCAGTGGTTCTGTTGTAATCGGTTCTCAGGATGTAAAAAGAGTAATGAACGAAAAAAGCAGACAGTCATACATATTTGCCTTTGAGGCGAAGGTGTTGTATTCCTTCATACAATTGTATATCAACGATGAACCGGATGAAGCCTGGGCATTACTCAGACAGACAAAAGTCAATTATCATGCACAACCTTTGCTAGCCTTTATACATGCAGGTGCATCCTACAGAAGCAAGCGAAATGATGAATGTATCCGGCTGTTGACAGAAAATAATTATGGAACTGATTATTACCCAATCACCATTTCGAACCTCATACTCGGCAGAGCCAAACTTAACCGTATGGACAAGGATGCCAATATATTTCTAGAGCGTTTTCTCAAACAATACAAAGGCACTACATTTCGCAAAGAGGCACACCTGCTTCTGCATTGGTATTACACACTCTTTCCTGATCAAAAAAAGAGAGAACAACATTATCAGGCAGTTTTTTCAGACGGCAATACGAATGCTGACTCAGACAATGCCGCCATGCAGGAATTAAAAGCTAATCATGTTAACAGCCAGGTCTTCCTCCGGGCAAGGTTACTATATGATGGCGGTTATTCACAGCGTGCACTGACAGAGCTCATACTTGCAAAATCAGGCATTAAAAATAACCCGTCGCTATTGCTTGAGTACAACTATCGTTACGCAAGGATACTTCAGCAAATGAATAACATACAAGATGCTATTAGGCTCTACCGACAAGTCATTACTACCGGCAGGTCACGTTCGGAATATTTTGCCTGTAATGCCGCACTTCAAATAGCCGTCATCTATGAAAAAACAAACCAACCCGCCAACTCAGAATTTTACTACAACGAATGCCTGCGTATAAATCCGGCCACTTATAAAAACAGCCTTCATGGTAAGGCAAAGGCAGGTCTTTTGAGATTAAAACAGAAATAATTCTTTCACAAAATTAATTTTTTATTTAAATAAAAATCAGAATTGTTGTAAATTTGTGTCACATTTGGAAAACCTAAAAAATAAACACTTAAAAAACCTTGTTTTGACGTTGGTTTTTAGTGAAAAAACGCCCTCAACAGTTGGGCATACAAGATGATGGCGCGGTAGCTCAGCTGGTTAGAGCGTAGGATTCATAATCCTAAGGTCGGGAGTTCAAGCCTCCCCCGCGCTACTTATTTTTTTTAACCTTTTAATCTAAATTCAAAATGGCATTTAATTTTTTAAAAAAATTGTTCGGAAGTAAAGAATCTGCTTCTCAAAATGCCGGACAAGCTTCAAACCAGGAAGGCTCATTCCTCGATAAAGCAAAAGACATGCTTGAAGATACCATTGACAAAGCAGGCGATATGACTCAAGCGGCTTATGAAAAAGCAAAGACCGTAGGTAGTGATATCCTTGACAATGCAAGCGAACTCGCATCAAAAGCAGCTGATAAAGCACAGGACCTCGGCGCAACCGTTATGGATAAGGCAGGTGATCTTGTCGAAGGCGCAGCCGATCTCGCAGAAAATGCAGGCGAAAAACTCAGCCATGCAGCAGATGTGGCAATGGATAAAGCTCAGACCATCGGTGGTGCTATTGCTAGCAAAACCAGTGAAATTGCTGATAAGGTTGCAGACAAAACCTCGGATATCGTAGATACAGTCAAAGAAAAAGCTTCTGATGTAGCCGATGCAGCTACCGAAATGGGCCAAAAAGCTATCGATGCTGTATCCGGTGATAAAGAGGATCCTTCTGACGAAGTAAAATCTTAATCCGAAGTAAAGGATTTACACATCATCTAAAAGAAACTGATATACTTAGCCACTCAATTTGGGTGGCTTTTTTTATGCAATCTTGTATCTTATTCGCAAGTTAGCGTAATTTCGCCAAATAATTTAATCAGATGAAGCAACCAACGCTCAATGAAAAAATAATTTTTGGACTAAAACTCAAAGAATTTCGGAAAGAAAAACAAATGCTGCTGAGTGACCTTGCGAGAATATCCGGCATTTCGGTATCGTATCTGAATGAAATTGAAAAAGCAAAAAAGTACCCAAGACCGGAAAAAATAGAACAACTCGCCACCGCACTTGATATCCCGATGGCAGATTTTATTTCAACCGAATTATCAGCCAAATATACTCCGGTCGCAGATCTTTTAGATTCAAATTTTCTGCACGTACTACCCCTTGACGTTTTCGGTATCGATAAAGTTAAGATAATAGAAATGGTTGCCGAAGCACCTACCAGAATTGGGGCATTTATTTCTACGCTTGTTGAAATGTCAAGACTACACGGACAGGAAGCTGAACATTTTTACATTGGCGCTATGCGTACTTATCAGGAAATGTTCAACAATTACTTTGAAGAAATAGAATCAGCTGCACTCCAATACCTCACAAGCATAGGACATGCACACGATACAGAAACTTATCTGAATTTCCTCAAAGAAAATTATGGAATCAACATCCAAACAGGGCTTTTGTCAAAATATAGCAATTTAAAAAATTTTAGGTCGGTGTTTAAAGCAAATACCAGAGAGTTACTTCTAAGGGAAAATTTACATACAAGTCAGATCAACTACTTGCTATTAAAAGAGACAGCTTATCATTTTCTTAACCTACAGGAAAGGTCAGCAACAGATAAGTTATGGCGAATCAATTCCTTTGAACAAGTTCTGAACAATTTTAAAGCACATTATTTTGCTTCATGCATTCTTGTACCTGCCGATTCTTTCCTTAATGACCTGAAGCGCTTTATAGAAAAAGAAAATTTTGATTCAACATTTATCGAAGCCTGGATCAACAAATACCAGGTATCGCCTGAGTTGTTGATGCACCGTTTCAATCTTTTGCCACAATATCTCGGACTTGATAAAATATTTTTTCTTAGAGTAGTACACAGCGTATCGGCCAATACCTTTGAAATAGACAAGGAGCTTCACCTGTCACGTAGGCATGACCCGCAGGCCAACAGATTGAAGGAACATTATTGCCGCAGGGCACTGTCTGTTTCGGTTTTCAAAAAACTCAAAGAATCTGACAAAAATCTGGTAGTGGATGTTCAACGATCAGTCTATTTTAATTCGTCGAATGAATATATCTGTCTATCCGTGGCACAAAAATATTCCGACAATCCGGATAAAATGATCAGTATTACAGCAGGATTATACCTTGATGAACACTCTATGTCAAAACTCAAATTCATCCACGATTCAGATATTAAACGTGTAGTAGTCAATGTCACATGCGAAAGATGTTCAATAGCAGACTGCCAGGAAAGGGCATTTGACCCTACTATTCTGATAGAAAAGGAACGAAGAAAGAAGATAACAAAAGCTATAGATGATCTGCTTACATTATAATCTGAGCAAATTGATGTCTCCCTTAAATATTTTGGTTTTGTTATCCACAAAACTTACCTCGGCATAGAATACATATACTCCGGGATTACAAATTTTCCCCTCAAAGGTACCATCCCAACCTAATTTTGGCTGGTTGAGGTCGATATCTTGCGCTTCGAATATCAATGAACCCCACCTGCTGTACACTCGCAGCAGATTGATTTTTCTGGCAGCGACACCACCGTATAATGTGAAGCCATCATTATAACCATCACCATTTGGTGAAATAGCATTCGGTACAAATATTGGTTTCTTGTCGTTGACAAATATGGTTATTTCATCACTCGCCACACACCCGGTTGAATCAATGATATTGGCAACATAGGTAGTAGTACCCGGCGGAATAACGTCAAAACTAAAACAGGTTTTACAGAAGGCTGAAGTATCATTCAATGATGACCAGCTTATAGCCACCGGCCTGTCAAATGGAAAGGTTGTAGCCGTAATAAGGGCGCCATATCCAAGATCAATGGTTTGGTCCTCACCGGCATCCACAAGCAGAATGGGTGGCTGGTTAATTTTTACATCTATTTCATCCTCACAACCATGTGAATCAATTGCCTGCACAGTATAATTGCCGCTTGCTAGTCCGCCGATAGCTGTGGCACCGGTAAAATTTTCACCGTCTATACTATATTTGTACCATGGCGTACCACCGGTAGCAGAAAAAAACATAGCACCATCTGACAGACCATGACAGCTGGGCTCTACGATACTATCAAGCCCTACTTCAAAATTGTCGCCAGGCAGACAACAAACATCTATGTACGTTTCTTTAGTAAGCGTCACCTTACAGCCTAAGTCTGTGGTAATGGTAAGGGTCGGGTATTTTATACCATAGGACTGGAACACTACATTGTGAGGCCCCTGCCCAATAGCAGTTTGAGGTAAAGCACCTTCGCCAAACGACCATTCCCAGTTGGTAATATTTCCAATCGAATAACTCGACTGATCAATGAAATTTATTGGCTCAAGACATTTAACAGTATCAGAATCCCAGGTAAATCCGGGAGTAGGGCCTTCAAATTCTCCTAAACCACCCATCTCTACTGAAAACCCAGTGGCTGTACTGGTAAAGTTGTTGATGACCAATGCATAACACTTTCCTACCTCCATCTGTAAAGGTGCCAGGAAATTATTCTGACTGGAAAGACCACAACCAGCCGGTTCTTCAACGTCTGTTTCTCCCTCTCTTAGACCTGTCGGCCCCATACATTTGCTCGGATAAACATTGTCTCCTGAAGCCATACACCGTACTATTTTCTTACCGGTACAATTACCAAGGCCATTGGGTAGCTCGTAGAGGACAAAATCAAGGTCGTCATCAATTTTATTTGGTTTGAGTGTAAAAGTTAGAGATCCGGCCTTTTGGCACTTCCACGTAAACCACGTCGAATTCATCTCATTGTTAAGACTTGCACCTCCACTGAAGCACGGCGCACCATTTAACTCACTTGTATCTTTGCCTGCCCCCTGTACACTTTGTACCACAAAAGGAGTCTTGTCGCATAGGATGGCAGCCTGCGAGCAGTCAGACTGTGGGTCAGCAGGTGGATTATAATTGTTGATACAGATCTGGAATGTTCCTTCAGATGTCGCTCGTCCGTCAACACGTATCAAGTATGTAGCGCCGACAAAAAGACCTCCTTGGTACATTTCTATAACGCTGTTGGCCTTAGTATCTGTAATACATTCAAGCTCTCCAATCGTACCTCCGCAATATCCGTTATACAGAGCGGCTTCAGGAAACAGCAAGGTGCCACCAGGGTTTTTGGAAGACTTACCTGTAATGGTAATAACTACGTCGGTGGCCAGAGCAGTAAATGCAAACCAGACATCATGTGACACATTGGTAAAACAATTAGGCTTACCATAAGAGGATGGTGTAGCTCCGACATTCGTAAATTCACCTACCTGTGAACACCAGTTCTTGACATCCTTAATAATAATGGGATTATAGCAGTCATCATTTGCTGGCTGCGCTGATAGAATAACAGGGCTTAATGCAAAACAAATTAAAAATATAAATGATAAAATTTTTCTCATCAAACTGATACTTGGGTAATATGCAATGTAAAAATAACGAAAAAATCCATTTTGAAGTGTAAAAAGAACCGGTTAAATGCACAAAGACAAATTGCTTATTAACTCAATACCTATTTTAGGCTTTGAAGCTTGAATACACTAACGTTATCGCATTTGAGAAATGTATTGTTAAATTTTAATTAAACCCTAAGTAGAACTTATCTTCTGCTATGAATTTTTGTATTTTTATATACTAAAACAAAACTTAGAAATTCCGAACAATTTATGAGTTTTCAGGTTGAATAATATAAACATTAAAATCACATTACTTATGAAAAAAATCTTATTTTTCGCATTGTCACTGGCATTGTTTGCTGCATGTTCAAAGCCGGCATCCAACCTGACTTATGTATCCGACACATTTACTGTTAATGGCAGCTGTGGTATGTGCAAAACAAATATCGAAAAAGCTGCAAAGATACCAGGCGTTGCTACAGCAGTCTGGAATCAGAAAGCAAATTCATTAACTGTTAAGTACGCACCATCTAAAGTTGACATCATGGCTGTACACAAGAGTATTGCTGCTGCCGGATATGATACAGACAAAGCACATGGTGACGATGCAGCCTATGGCAAACTTCCCGGTTGCTGTAAATACCGAGATAAATAATTATTTAACTACTGTATAAAAGTGAGGCAGTAATTTTCAGAAACATTTCTTAAAAAATTACTGCCTTTGCTTATTTATGCCGATAGAGTTAGTACTTCATTTTTTGCATCTCTGTGCCTGACAGAATATTTAATGTGATTGTACTTTTGGTTATTTTACTAATATATTACCTTAAAAAATAAGCACCATGCGAATATCAATATTCAGAACGGCGCATTTCAACGCAGCACACAGATTGCATGTACACCATTGGAGCGAAGAAAAAAACAAGGCCACATTTGGTGTGTGTAATAACCCTAATTATCACGGGCACAATTATGAGTTGGAAATAAAAGTAACAGGTGAGCTTGACGACGAAACGGGTATGCTGATAGACCTGAATATACTAAAGGAAATGATTGAGATACATGTACTTGAAAAATTTGATCATAAAAATCTCAATCTTGATCTGCCGGAATTTAAGAATATGAATCCTACAGCCGAAAATATTTGCTACGTCATCTGGAATATCATGCGTGGCTTACTAGATCCTCAGTTTGACCTGCATGTCCGTTTGTACGAAACAGCCAGAAACTATGTAGAATATCCGGCCTGACACACATTTAATACATAACAAATATCCAAATAAAAAAGCTTGACTGAAAAACAACAGTCAAGCTTTTTTACTATAATTAGGAAATCAAGGAATATTACTTCACGATTAATTCTTGTGAAGTGACTTTGTAACCTGATTTGAAAGTAACATTGTAAGTACCTGCAGCAAGTGAGCTCACAATAGGAAGTTCAATTGTGTTGTTACCTGCGCTAAGAGTTTGTGCAGCTGACCAAAGTTCTCTACCTGCCATGTCTGTAACAATCAACTGACCATTGAGAGCTTCATTCAAGTTGATAGAAGCGTTAGCAAACTCATTTGATGGGTTAGGATAAACAACAAACTTCTGAATTGATGAAATTTCATTTGAAGCTGTAGTAAACTGAGCCAAACCTGAGTTAAGGATGTACTGGTCACGAGTGTTTTCTATCCACATTACTACCTCAAGGTTGTTAAAGTTTTCTACAGAGTGTTCTGTAGCAAGGTTGATAACGTTAGCTGCCTGTCCGTTAGCAGGAAGGCGGTACTTGCCTGGGAAAGTATATGTAAACTCAAATGATACTACGTCACCTGCACTAATATCATCAACATTTGTACCTTCAAGGCTAGGGTACATTTTCTTCACTACGTGATAGAATACAGTTTCACCATTAGATGTTTTATTCTTGTTCGTCTGTTTTTCTGATATTGCAAAATGGAAAACGTTACCTGGCATCATATCAACAGTAGGTGACCATGTTCCAAATACTGTTATACTCTGGCTGTCTGCAGAGATTTTATATTTGGTGTCATAGTTAACCAAACCTGCGCGGTTCTGTGCATCGGTTACGTTTTTGGCAACAAGACCGTTAGGATTAAGAGCAAGGAAATCTCCATCTATTCTTGTATCAGGAATAGCATTGATACCATAATAACCTCTTCTGGCAACAGTTTCTGCAGTACAATATGGGTCACCTGTTCCAGGGAAGTCCTGCTGGAATTTAACCTGTAGTGGCTGTACATTGACACCATTGAGTACAGATGCAATTTTTTCGTTGCCCGGTTTACAAGGAGGGCAGCTTGATGAAGTATAAGTTTCGAGAAGGGTATTTCTGGTTACTTCTGCATCTGTATCATAAACATACACAGTAAGGTAAGAAGTATCGCCAAGAACTTCGCCATCACTCTGGCCGTTGATGTTAGTAGGCCAGATAGCGATTTCGTGCTTACCTACTGCTGTACTTGCCCAAGGAATTGATGCACTGTATTCTTTAGTATCCAATGGGTTAATAGTAGCCGAACCAACATTAGCGGTTGTAACGGCTCCACCATCGACAGTGTAGTTAAAATTAAAGTTCTTTACCTGGTCCCAACCGTAATTGCTCCAACGACCTTTAATAGTAATGTTTCCGCTTTTGTTGTATATTTTGTTGGTAACACTTTCTGCAGCCATATCGTATCTGCCAAGTTCTACTACAGTAATATTGTCAATAATAAGTACTGTACCATCGAATGTGTTGTTTCTGAATGCAAAATAAACTGTCTTACCTGCATAAGCACTCAGGTCAATAGTTCTAAGTGTACCTGTTGCTGCTGTAGCTGCAGCCTGAGTAGGAGTTACCGTCAACAATTTGGTTTCAAAATCTGCCACTGCTTGGCCGGTTTCTGATACATAAACTTCATATCCATCAGGGTAACTGGCATCTGTTGTTTGCTCAAACCAAACCAACTGTACTCGGTTGTCAGGATTTGAAGCCGCCGGAATGCTGATACCTTTTGTAACCATCCAGTCGTTGGCAGCACCCGAAGGGCTGTAGTAAGATGTACTAGCTGCAATACCACCGATTGCTATCCAACCCAATCCTTTGAATTGTGGATAAGCTGCCGGTGTAAGTCCGTCAAGATCATAGGTCTTGTAATCAGCAGGCATGCCGTTTTCAAAATCTTCTAGGTAATAAATGGTCTGTGCATTTGTGTTAAGCGTACACAATAGCACAAACATTAAAAGTGTAAAAATGCGTTTCATTGATATTGAGTTTAATTAAAAATAAAAAATGAGGTGCAAAATTAATATATTAGATTGATGTTCTTTTGATTATACAAGAAATTTAACATCAAAATGTTCAAAAAAATACTTACTTAATATATAAAAATAATAAAAAGGCTACGGTATGATTCTTAACCGAAGCCTTTTTATAAAACAATAATTCTAATATTTGTAAGAGCATTAAGGTTTTTTAATGCTTAGTTTGTTTGTTTTGATATTCTTACCTTTTGAATCCATCATTTGTACGATGTACATACCTGCAGGTAGATCCGTCACGTCAAATCTTTCTGCATTGCCATTGTATGACTTGATGTTTTTGCCCAAAAGGTTTAGAATGTTCACTTTAGCAACCGAACCATTGTTCTGTATTCTGAAGTATTCAGTTGTAGGGTTTGGATATATTCTCAATGCTTCTGCCCTAACACTCGAAGTAGCAACTGCTTTGCCTGAGACATCATAAGTAGCAATAGCAAAATTAGACGGATTGCCTTTTTCTACGACTTTTATTTCTACAATCGCATACCCTGAAACATTGGCCGGGGTGAAATGCATTTGGAACACATCTGATGCTCCGGGTGCAAGGTCAAACTCACCTGATTCAATATTTGGCGGGTAACAATTGATACCTGTACATACATAAGTACCCCAAGCTTTTGCCTTATCAATAACGGTACGAGTCCATTCGACCTGAATAGGCGATCCACCAGTATTGGTCACATGCGACTCAAGGTCAATGTCAAATATCGATACATCTACAACCGTATCAAATTTGGAAGGGCTTATCTGCAATTGTGCAAATAAATAAGAACCGGAGAAAATTAAACTTAACGCAAGTAGAACTTTTTTCATAATTGGATTTGATTAGTCCCCCAAAATTACACAGCTATTTGGAATTAATCAAATTAAAAGAAAATATTTAGAAAATTTTAACCTTTTTATACGGCTTATTTACCTGTTTTTCTCGTATTAACTTAATCATCAATGAAATTTTACATTTTTTGAACACCTGTCTATGCATATCGCAATTATCGGTAATGGTATAAGTGGCACCACGGCAGCCAGATTTCTCAGGAAATATTCACATCACAGAATTACCATGATTTCTGCTGAGTCAGAATACTTTTTTGCCCGAACCGGTATGATGTATGCTTTCATGGGCCACCTACGCTTCTCCGATCTGTTGCCTTACGAAAACTGGTTTTGGAAAAAGAACAAAATAGATCTGGTATTTGACCATGTGACCAGAATCGATGTGCTTGAAAAACGACTGTACCTTAAAAGATCACCTGAAATTTCTTATGACAAACTTATAATTGCCACCGGCTCAAAAGTAAATATGCCTGATATACCCGGAACTTCGCTGCATGGTGTTACTGGATTTTATCATAAAGGCGATCTTGAAAATATTACAAATCTCCACAGAAGTATCAGTAATGCCGTAATCATCGGTGGTGGTCTCATTGGCATTGAACTGGCAGAAATGTTCCATTCAAAAAATATACCGGTGACTATGGTAGTGCGCGATGCTGGTTATTGGAGAAACACACTTCCGTATGAAGAATCTGAAATGGTTGGCAGCTTGATCAAAAAACAAGGAATAAAGCTCTTGCTGAATACCGAAGTCAGAGAAATACAAGGCAATGCAGAAGGAAAAGTCAAAAGTGTTGTACTTACAGATGACAATGTTATTGAATGTGATTTTGTAGGTATTGCCACCGGTGTACTTCCTCAAATATCCTTGCTGAATGATACCGGAATAGCAACCGAAAAAGGTATCCTGGTAGATGAATATCTCCAAACGAACAATCCCGACATATTTGCCGCCGGTGATTGTGCACAAATACGCTCACCTGACTCCGGAAGGAAAAGTATAGAACCGGTCTGGTACACAGGAAGAATAATGGGAGAACTGGTAGCTAACAATATTTGCCGAAATCCTGTAAAGTATAAGCCTGGCATCTGGTTCAATTCTGCAAAATTTTTCGGGATGGAATATCAGGTGTACGGCTTTGTACCTAACAAAAAAAGTACTGAGTATGACAACGTCTTCTGGCAGCATCCTGATACTCAAAAATCTGTTCGTATTATGTACGAACAAAGCACTGAAAAAGTCGTCGGATTTGGGCTCATGGGTATCCGTTACCGACACGAAGTATGCGAAAAATGGATACTTGAAGAAACACAGCTCTCTACCGTTCTTGCAGATCTTTCATTAGCCAATTTCGATCCTGAATTTTTCAGACAATACGAACCCTTGGTTTTGGAACAATATTTTCAGCAAACAGGAAAGAAAATCCTTCCGGCAAAAGCCAAAAACCTTAATGCTGTCATCAAATTTCTTAAAAATGTAAAGAGGTGAAGAAAATAATAAAATTATTAGGTGTTTTGATTTTTCTCACAGGATTTGTCATTTTCCTGCTGGCGCTTCGCGAACAGAGATTTACCCTGATGCCACATGTAGTAGAGTCTGTTATTGTCAACCCTTACCATAAACAACTGATAAAAAGTGTCGATTATGAAATGCTTGAAGAGCAATACGAATCAAGTGAAGCATTCGTAAACCGGCTTGAACGACTGTTCAGGGATGTTAAAATTGTTGAAGGCCTGAATACAAAAAATACATCATCAGAGATCCAAAAAAATGGTGCTCCACTTAGCGAGTATGATATCAACCAATACATCTTCGAACTTACACTGGCATCACAGTTAGGTGGCATTATTGTAGAGAGCAGTTGGTGGCTACGAATGACATTCGGGTTAATGATGCTCGGAGCCTTGCTGTATATCTTCACCGGTCTGTATGAAAGCCCGGAATCTAACAACGCAGGCGTTTGGCAACAATCTTTTCAAAACCGTGGACTATTCGGATTGTTGACAGGTAGTTTTCTGATTGGGTTTTATATTGTACTTTACTGGTTTCCTTTATACATCACCAGCTGGATACACTTGGCAGACCCTTTGAGCCGAAGCCTAAATGGCAATAATGCCGGTCAATGGTTTTTATATGGCGCCATGTACACACTCGCCATTTTGGTCATGGGCACACGAATGCTCATAAGATACCGACATGACAGATATCAGATATTCCGGACTATTTCGGTCATGTTTTTTCAAACTGCCTTTGCTTTTATTATACCTGAGATATTGTCAAGCCTCAACAAACCGAGATTCGACTTTAAAGATATGTGGCCTCTGAAGTATGATTTTTTCTTTGAATGGAATCTGAACACCTTACTACAGAGTGGGCATATCGGTGTATTTATGTTAGTATGGGGCATTGTACTATTCCTTGTAGCCGTACCGGTGTTCACTTGGTTCTTTGGCAAACGATGGTACTGTTCGTGGGTATGTGGCTGTGGTGCACTTGCAGAGACAGCAGGTGACCCTTTCAGGCAATTGTCCAATAAAAAGCTGTTTGCCTGGCGAATAGAGCGTTATCTTATTTATGCTATTCTTATTTTTGTCATTGTCATGACCTTACTGGTTCTGTACACATTTTTTACAGGATCGGCTAATATTGGCCCACTCAATTCTTATGATGTCCGTAAGTGGTATGGATTCCTTATTGGTTCTGTATTTGCCGGAGTTATTGGTGTTGGTTTTTATCCACTGATGGGTAATAGAGTGTGGTGTCGGTTTGGTTGTCCGTTGGCTGCTTATATGGGTATCATTCAGAAGTTTAGGTCAAGGTTCCGGATAACGGTAAACGGTGACCAATGCATTTCATGTGGCAATTGTTCCGCTTATTGTGAGATGGGCATTGATGTACGTGCTTACGCACAAAATGGCCAGGATGTAGTGAGGGCTTCTTGTGTAGGCTGTGGTATATGTGTGGCTGTCTGCCCAAGAGGCGTTCTCAGCCTGGAGAATGCATCAGAAGATATTTCACAAAGAGGAAATATTAAAAGAACCATAAAGCTCAATCTTGATGACATTTAACCCATTGCAGGCAAACCGGGCTATTGAAAAAACCATAGCTCGTCTATCAATGTGAAGGAATAAAAATAAACCGTGCCCCAAGGTCGCTCAACACAAAAAGACAATGAGCCTCTGTTGGGTTTTTGTATATTTTTATAAATTCTTCTACCTTATCTGCCTGAATAAGTTGTTTGGCAGCAAATTCTTCGAGAGTTGATACATGTATAGACCACTTGCCAGACTGTTCGCGTTCTACCAAAGGAATGCCTATTTCGATGGTATCGGTATGTACCACAAAAATCGGGTATTTCGAAATATCTTCATCCAGCACCATTTCGGTTGCCTTTGACAGTAATGGTTTGAATACTTCGAGTTCGGACTGTATTTGCAATAATTTTTCTTTCGAATCCATTCGTTTTATTTCGTTTACCTAAGGGCACAAAAGTACTGAATAAACCACAAGCTGTAGTGTTTGTTTGTAGTAAAATACAGCAATTCTTTATCGTTGTATTACAAATCTCAGTGTTCTGCTTTCAGTTACAATTTGGTATATGCCAGGATTAAATTCTTTGACGCTAAGTATAGTTAGCCCCGGATTGAGAATGCCGTTTTTTACCAACTTGCCATCCGTAGAAATGATACTATATTCTACATCCGACAATGCCTGCCAATGGAGTTGAATCTGGTCATTGGCTATTGTAGGATAAAGTTGGAGCGCCGTTGTTGTTAAGAGGTCGGTTTCGCCAGTAAGAATTACACTGATACTGAATGTGTCTTTTTTAGACACACACTCGAAAGTTGTGGTCAGTATTACTGTATAAGTACCTGACTTGGAGTATGAATGTAAAGGTGATTTGTCAGTCGAGGTATTTCCATCACCAAAATCCCAATGATAACTGGAAGCATTGCTTGTAGTTGTAAAAGTAACATGCTCATTGGCAATAGAATAGCTTACGCTTAAATCGGCCGGGCTCTCTGTCGTAGGTGTAATATTATTTAATGCACCTGGGCTGAGTATCTGGAAAGTACCACTGGCACTTGCCTCGTCAATGAGAGCACGCACACAATACTCAACATTCTGTCCCTTTATGGCACAAGAATCTATGTATGATGTAACATCAGCTTCGAGACTGCTGACCAGTGCAAATGCTTCAGCTGAAGAATAACGTTTGAATAGTTCAAAACCCGAATGTGCATCATCGTAATTGCTCCAGCTTAACAGAATATGACCATTTTGCTCAGTAATGTCCAACTGTTGAACAGGTCGTGCAGTATATTGTACCAATGTAGGATCGCCCATGAGTGCTATGTGTACAAACTGTGCACCATAACCACCTTCATAGGTAGAGCCATTATTGTTCATGCTAAGTTTTGCAGAGTAGCCAATACTTTCGCCCAATGCCATGTGGTGAAACTGCCAAATCGGCCTGCCCGACCATGCATTGGTTAGTGTCTGGCCACTGGCCAATGCAGAACGAAGAAAATTATTCTTAGTATCCCAGTCGCCGAAATAACTACCGAAGAGCATTGTGAAAACTGTCTGCAGACTATCCGTTACCAGATTGCTGGTAGAGTTAATGCCGGAAGCAGAAACGTAATTGCCACCGCCACAGCCATAGCTCCACATATAGCTTTCGTTCTGAAGTGTGTTTCTGTATGGTTTGACATGCACATTATTTATACCAAACATGCTTGAAAAATTTTTATAACCACTCTGAGAAAAACCTTCAGCAAAACTTCCGAAATTATCCTCAAGTACTCCTCGTCTTTCGGCCGTGAATGCCTTGGTACGAAATGCATGATTTTTGTCGAAATATTTTCTGAGCAACTCAGCCTCATCATCAGGAAATGCAGGGAGATTGTTAAAGTCAACCCTTCCGGTTTCTAGTTCGACCGGAGACGGGATGATGGTTTGATCAAATTTGCCATCTTCAGGTATATTCCTGTTCCTTGGATCGGATGCACTTACATCATTTATTGATGCGTCAGTCCAGGTACCATTCAGATCTGCATAATAGACATCGGCAGGCCATGCACCCTGGTGGTCCGGGTGTCCGTCTGGGTTGAGGTCTCCACTATAAGGTACCGGTATGTGCCCGATTAGGAAAAGAGATTTTGTGTTGGTTGGGTCAATATTATATTCTGCTGTTATAATCGCCTTTACATCAGGTACAGGCATTTCTCGCGGTATTATGTGATAAACAGGTACCCAGCCTTCACTTGTTAAATCGCGAAGATATCTGGCTATTTCCTGTTCAATCTTTGCAACCAGTACAGAATCAGCCAGAACGATAATTCTCCCTTTATTGGGCTTTGCCGGCAGGTTGATAGCAGCATTTAGATAACCATTGGCAGGGTATGCACTACCGTTTCTAAAAACACGGTATTCATAAGATTTACCTACTGCCACATTTGTATCTGTCCAGGTTGAATCAGAAGGTGGCACTGTAGCCAAAGGTGAGCCCCATGCAGCTGCAATGCTTGTACGGCGATATATATAATAGTTGGTTGCTTCAGTATATTTATTCCATTTAAGTTGAATAGACGGAGGGTTATTTTGTACGCTTGCCTGCAGTAATACACTTTTTTGAAATGCGGGTTGAGAAAATGCTATACTTACAACAAAATACAACACAGATAAGGTAAAGATTCTTTTCATAAGTCGCAATTTTTCATTTATTAAATTAAAGATAAGTTGGTTTCAAAAATCGTTGCCGACAGTATCAAAATAACAATATTCAAGCATAAAAAAGACATATTTTAACATAATATAATCGCACCGATAGTAAGACTTATTTATAATTAAAGCTCAGGGTATAATGGGTATTGTTGCATAAATTCGTTGATTTCAGCTTTTACCTTGTTGATGGTTGTATCATTTTCAACGTTGGTAATTACTTGATCGATCCAATTTACTATCTGATGACAATCTTTTTCATCAAGGCCACGGGTGGTAATGGCTGCAGTGCCGATTCTTATACCGGAGGTAATCATAGGTGACTGGTCATCAAATGGTACCATGTTTTTATTCACAGTGAGTTCTGCCTTTACCAATGCCTGTTCTGCCACTTTGCCTGTTACACCTTTATTTCTAAGATCTATCAGCATGAGGTGGTTATCGGTGCCATCCGATATTATTTTATAACCTTTTTCCATTAGTGCCTTTACCATAGCCTGTGCATTTTTTACAACACGCTGTGTATAATCTTTATAATCATCCTGCAATGCTTCATGGAATGCAACTGCTTTGGCTGCAATGATGTGTTCGAGTGGGCCTCCCTGCATACCTGGGAATACGGCACTGTTGAGGATGTCCGACATCATGATTGGTTTACCGGCTTTGGTAGTACGCCCCCATGGATTTTCAAAATTTTTGCCCATCATGATGATCCCGCCTCTTGGGCCCCGGAGTGTTTTGTGTGTGGTAGAGGTAATGATATGACAATGTGGCAACGGATCGTTTAGTAGCTGGGTAGCTATAAGACCCGCCGGGTGTGCTATGTCAGCCAACAACAGCGCACCAACCTTATCAGCTATAGACCTGAACCGCTGGTAGTCCCAATCGCGTGAATAAGCAGATGCCCCGCAGATGATGAGCTTTGGCTTTACCTCCATTGCCTTTTGCTCTACTTTATCCATATCGATGAGTCCGCTGTGTTCTTCTACGCCATAGAAATTTGCCTGATAGACTTTTCCGGAAAAATTGACCGGAGAACCATGCGAAAGGTGCCCACCGTGCGATAGGTCGAAGCCGAGAATTGGGTCGCCCGGCTTAAGTACTCCGAGAAAGACAGCTGCATTGGCTTGAGCACCTGAATGTGGCTGTACATTGGCATATTCTGCCCCGAATAACTTTTTTAGCCTTTCGATGGCAAGGGTTTCTGCCTTATCAACTACTTCACAACCACCATAATATCGTTTGCCGGGGTATCCTTCAGCATATTTATTAGAAAAACACGAACCCATAGTCTGCATAACCTGCAGACTGGTAAAATTTTCTGAAGCTATGAGTTCCAGGCCATGCCTTTGTCTGTTGAGTTCATCTTTGAGTAATTGTTCTATCGCGTAGTCGTGTTGCATAAGTCGTATGTTGATATGTTAATAAATTTAAAATTAGGCATCAAATTTAGACTTTTATCAGTAATGTTTACGTTATTTATTTTATATTTACTTTGCATGCGGATAAAATTTTTTTTGTTTATTGTTTTGTCGATTATTTTAGCCAAGGGACTCTCAGCCAAGAGTGATAAGTTCAGGTGTATGTGGCGACAGGATCCGGCAACTTCAATGACCATAGGTTGGGACCAGGTCAGCGGCACTTCGCCTGTTGTATATTTTGATACTAAAGACCATGGAAATGATGTGGCAAAATACAGGTACAAAAAAATGCCGGATACCACACGTGTGTTCCATGAAATGCGCAATACGTTCGTAAGGTTTAATAATCTAGTACCCAATACAGTCTATTATTTGATAGTAAAAGACAGCGAAGGACAATCACGACGTTTATCGTTCCGCACTGCCCCCAATGATGCTGATACAAGGCTTAGTATCATAGCAGGAGGTGACAGCCGCAATCAGCGTGAAGCATGCCGCAAGGCTAATCTGCTGGTTTCAAAATTGCATCCGCATTTTGTGCTATTTGGCGGCGATATGACCGACAATGACAATGCAGCACAATGGAAAACATGGCTCGAAGACTGGCAACTCACCATTACGGAGGATGGGCGTATGACACCGATAGTTGTATCAAGGGGCAATCACGAATATTCCAACAAGACACTGATCGAATTATTCGACCTGCCATTTACCAATCTTTACTATAAGCTTGCATTCGGGGGCAATCTACTGAGTGTCTATACACTCAACTCACTGATATCGGCTGCCGGAGACCAAAAAGACTGGCTACAAGAACAACTGGCTGCTGATCAAGATTTTATCTGGCGAATGACACAGTATCATTTCCCGATAAGGCCACATGTAAAAATCAAGACTAATAAAAACGATCAGGCTATTCATTGGTCCAATCTGTTTAAGACATACGATGTAGGTGTAGCCATCGAGTCTGATGCCCATCTTGCCAAAATCACCTACCCTATCAAACCATACAGCGGACCCGGCTCCGATGAAGGATTTATAAGAGACGACCAGGGTGGTACCGTCTATCTCGGCGAAGGTGGATGGGGCGCCCCGCTCCGCAAAAATGACAGCAACAAGTCTTGGACAATGGAAAGTGGAAGCTTTAACCATTTTAACTGGTTATGGGTTGATAGAAACGATATACAGATCCGCACAGTAAAAACCTTGAATGCTGATCAGGTTGTTCCTCTTAACATTAACAATGTTTTTGCAATTCCGGAGGGCGTCGACCTATGGAGTATGGCCGGAAATGTGGTTTATACAATAGATAAAAAATCAAGACCATCAGCTGAGACTCTCCTTGCAGCACGAGGTGATGATGCTTCACAAACCACATTGCTCAAAGCTTCTGCTGATGGCAAGGTACGTTTTGGATATACACTTGACGCTCAGGCGAATCTCGAATTTTCGCTATACAACAACAATCATGTTGAAGTGTTAAAAACGGCATTACCCACACAAGCACCCGGCAAGTACGAACGCAATTTTGAGCTAAAGAGCCTACCACCCGGCAAATATCTGCTCATAATACGAGCTAATAAAAAGTTGATTCAGAAATACAAAATCCTGAAAACTTAATTAAGTGAAAAAGTCATAGTTGAGTTTTCCATTGTCTGATGAAAGCTGAGTGGATAAATCTTGTACTGCATGTATTGTGTGAGCGGAAGTTTATTGATGAGTTCTACTACTTCCATTACACTGCCTGCATTGATTACTGCCCAAAGTTTGCCGTACTCGAGCGATAATGTGTAGGAGGCAAGTTTTCCTTCAGAGAAAAATTCGCCAACCATCATCCTTTGCTGAGGCACAAGGTCATACTGAGCTTCAGTAAAGTTTTCCGTAAGATTAAATTTGACCATAAATTGTGTAGGTTGGCTCATGTTTTGAATTTGCTTTTTTAACAATGAAGTAAAGTAAATGTTTTGACATAAAAATTCTGCAAAAGTATTAGGCAACATCTGATATTTATTCTTATGGGTTGTTGCACACAATATCCGGAAGTCCTCAATGGAAATCAACCACGGTTCGATGTTTATTCTTCAGCAAAAATAAAGTATCAAAATAAATTATATGTCAGGTAAATATATTTTCGGACTGCACACATAATACCTTATCTTTACCTTGTCCTGATTATATCCGAGATCCATTTGCGAAACCTGCTTTACCAGACCTTCTTTTGTAAGTATCAGGATTTCATCTTTTTCAATGGTGTAGGCTTGGTTTTGTTCAAATCCACTCAGAACCAAAAAATCGGCATCTTCCTCTTTTATGCCATAATATTCACACACTGAAAGCAACTTACCGGCAATATAGTCTTCCTCAAATGGTTCATCCTTCCATTCGAGTTTGAAAAGCTTACGATTGATGAGTCCGGATGAAAGAAAGCTCAGGACAAAATCATCCGATTTCATAAAACTCTTGATGGCAAATGAAATATCGCTGTCGTCCCAGGCCGAAAAAACATCAAGAAATGCCTTCCTGTCTTCCGGATAACGGCTGCTGAGCGAAATCATGGCCAAAAACATACCACGCACTACAGAAGGCACTGCATTTTCTTGATAGTGTGTCATCAGGTATTTAGCACGCTTTATCACAGATATGAGCATTTGCTCAGTGGCAAGTACTGTTTTGTGCAGATATACTTGCCAGTACATGAGCCGACGCGACATCAGAAATTTTTCGATCGAGTATATTCCTTTTTCTTCTACTGTAAGATTTCCATCTTTGACACAAAGCATTTTGATAATCCGGTCGTAGCCAATTACCCCTTCACTTACACCTGTAAAAAAACTGTCGCGGTTGAGGTAATCCATCCTGTCCATATCGAGCTGTCCGGATATAAGCTGGTGCAAGAATGGCTTCGGGTAACGGTTGTAGAATATTTCTATTGCCATACTGAGCTGGCCGTCAAATTCTTCATTGAGCTGGTCGAAGAACAATCCCGAAATTTCTTCGTGGTGCATGTCAATAAGTATATACTCGAGTGCATGCGAAAACGGCCCGTGCCCTATATCGTGCAACAAAATGGCTATTTGAGTAGCAAGCGATTCTTCTTCTGATATATCTGTTCCCTTCATTTTCAACACCTCAAGTGCCTGCTGCATCAGGTGTAATGCTCCGAGTGCATGGTGAAAGCGTGTATGCAACGCACCCGGATAAACATAGTGTGTCATACCGAGTTGTTTGATACGACGCAATCTCTGAAAATAAGGATGATCAATAATTTTCATCAAAATATTGTCCGGCACAGTAATAAAACCGTAAACAGGATCATTGAATATTTTTATTTTTTTCATTGATTCAAATGTATGAATAATATTGCACGTAATCAATACGTTTATATCCAACGATAAAATTAAGCATAAATAACATGGAACATATAAAAATTCTCTGGGCTGATGATGAAATTGATTTGTTAAAACCACAACAAAAGTTTCTTGAACAGAAAGGCTATGAAGTAATCACTGTCACCAACGGACATGATGCAATAGAAGAATGCAACGAACAGAGGGATTTTGACATTGTTTTCCTTGACGAATCAATGCCGGGCCTTTCTGGTCTCGAAACCCTTTCACGAATCAAGGAGGTTTTCGCCCATCTACCGGTAGTGATGATTACCAAAAATGAGGCAGAAACCATAATGGATGAAGCTATCGGATCGCAGATAACCGACTATCTGATTAAACCGGTAAACCCTAACCAGATATTGCTGACGCTTAAAAAAATCATCGACAACAAACGTCTGGTGCATACCAAAACTTCATCAGACTACCAGCAAGAGTTTCGTCAGATATTTATGGAAATAAACAGTGGACTCAACTTCCGTGAATGGTCAGAAATTTACAAAAAACTCATCAACTGGGAGCTCAAGCTGGATGCTGCCAATAGTGTTGAGATGGCCGATATACTTGCTACCCAAAAGTCGGAAGCCAACTCTGAGTTTACGAAATACATAATAGACCATTATGAAGACTGGGTCAATGATAAGGCAGATGAAGCACCGGTTATGTCCAATACCCTTTTACGTACAAAGGTATTTCCTCACTTGAAGGACGATGTACCTACCATCGTACTTTTGCTTGATAATCTTAGGTTCGATCAGTGGAAAACCATCCAACCTATACTTACCGAACAATTCCGAATGGAAGAAGAGGATACTTTTTTCAGCATTCTGCCTACATCTACACAATACAGTCGCAATGCCATTTTCTCAGGAATGATGCCTCTCGAAATCGAAAAACGGCACCCTCAATGGTGGAAAAACGACATTGACGAAGGCGGCAAAAACTTGCATGAAGAAGACCTGCTCCAAGAACTCATCAAGAAGAGCTTCAGGAAGGAGATAAAAGCAGAATATGTAAAGGTAACAAATGTTGCCAATGCCAAAACCCTACAGGACAACATACTCAACTACCTGAACAATAATCTGACGGTGATAGTCTATAACTTTATCGATATGCTCAGCCATGCTCGTACTGAGATGGAAGTGCTCAAGGAGCTTGCAGGTGATGAAACAGCTTACCGATCGCTTACCAAGTCTTGGTTTGTACACTCACCACTGTGGGCAGCTTTACAAAAGCTTGCAGGCAAAGACATCCAGCTGTTTGTAACTACCGACCACGGAACCATACGGGTCAAGAATCCGGCAAGGGTAGTAGGTGACAAAGAAACAACCACCAACCTGCGCTACAAGGTAGGTCGCAATCTCCAGTATGAGAAAAAAGAAGTTTTCGAATTGAAAGACCCGAAAAAAGGATTACTACCGACTCCTAACCTGAGTTCTACCTTCATTTTTGCAAAGAATGATTTGTTTTTTGTGTATCCTAATAATTACAATTACTATCAGAATTATTACAGGAATACATTTCAACATGGTGGTGTATCACTCGAAGAGATAATATGCCCCATAGTGAAATTATCAGGCAAATAATACGCTAAACTGTTGTATAAAGATTAGAGAGTACTTCGTGTTTTTTGAAAAAATGTTCATAACGCACGCGGTCTGGTACGAATAATATTTTACGGCCAAAAGCACCTTTGCCATTTAAGTAGAAACTTACAATTTTTCGGTGCAGAAACGATTTTTCTTCAATTTTTTCTATCTGATCGAATGTGTACTTGGCTGTTTTGAAATAATTTGACACATAAACAAACTGATCATCCATGTCTATCCGCTTTATCTGTATTAATGTACGGTAAAACACAAATGCCAATATGAAAAATAAGCCGGTAAAAATGATCCGGTTAACTAATAATTGCCCGGGGCCATTGTTTTCTACATCTCCAAACCAGAATATAACCATCCCAAGTCCAAGAAAAACAAGTGTAAAAATAGGTAGGAAGATTTTCCAGAAGAGGCTCAGTGAACTTGATATTTGATGCATAAAAATTTATTCGCTTTCAGCTTCGAGTTTTTGTTTTCGTTTATATTCTTTGTTACTCACAACTATACTTATTTCATACAACAGTAACAGCGGGAAGCACACTAGTAACTGGCTCAATACGTCAGGTGGAGTAATAACACCCGCAAGTATTACTATGAGTACGATGGCGTGACGGCGGTAGTTCTTCAGAAAATTGGGCGTAATGACTCCGAGTTTTGTAAGGAAATATAGCACCACAGGCAGCTCAAATATAAGACCGATGGGCAATGTAAACATCGTCATATAGCTGATATAAGAAGATAGTGTGGGCATATTTACCGCACCAACCGAATAACTTGCAAGAAATGCAATACTAAAAGGTGCCATGATAAAATATCCGAATGCTACACCAAGTAGAAATAAAAAAGTACAGATAAACACAATCCCGCGAATGGCATCCTGCTCCTTCTTGTACAATCCGGGTTTTACAAATTTCCACAACTCATACAACAGATATGGCGAAGCCAGAATGACTCCCAGCCATACACCTACATACATACTTTGTGTAAACTGTTCACCCAACTCACGTGTCACGAGATCAAACCGAGGTGGTTGGTAGCAAAAAGTAGGACCTAACCTACACAGTAGCTTAAATGTTATAAAATCAGGGTTTTTAGGTGCAAGAATAATATTGGCAAACACCCAGTCTTGATAAGAAAAAACAACTATTCCAGCAATACAGACAGCAATTGCAGAGCGGAAAATATGCCATCTCAATGCTTCGAGATGATCAAGAAAACTCATTTCTTTTCCTGACTCATCCAACTTGTCAACATCTACCTGATCTAAAGCCATATTTCACTTAAAAGCGCAAAGTTAATATCTCAGTTGGTAAGGCAGTAGAAAACATCTGATTATTAACATGCCCAAAGTACTTTTATATAAACATTTTAATGTTATTAAGTCTGTATCTAGTACAAGTGATAAAATATTTTTAAATTTTTGGGAACGAAAAAGAAAAAAATCATGTTTAAAATATCAATTTTGTATCAAATACAATACAGATGTTAAAGAATATACTTAAAAAAGTGCTCTGGGCCGGTGCTATCATCATCGCTCTGTGGCTGTTGGTAGGCTCCTATTTTGTATTTTGGGGCACCTACTCTGACGGGTACAGGATAGGCACAGTCATCAAACTCAATAAAAAGGGCTATATCTTTAAAACATACGAAGGCCAACTCAATCTCGATTTTTTCCCGCCTGGAGGCAAAGGAAATACACAATCCAACCTCTGGGATTTCTCTGTGGCAGACAAATCGGTAGCAGATGCAATCGAAAAAGCCAACGATAACGGCAAAAAGGTGAAGCTATATTTTGATGAAAAATATTACAGACTTCCCTGGGTCGGCGAAACCAAATATATAGTCAACCGGGTAGAAGAAATTAATAGCAATTAGAACACGTACGTATATTAATGGTATGTCTTGGCAACATCTGCCGCTCACCTTTGGCCGAAGGAATCCTTGCTGAAGAAATACTTCACCAAGACTTGGACTGGAGTGTTGACAGTGCAGGCACAAGTGGTTGGCATGCAGGCGAACTGCCCGACAAAAGATCCATTGATGTAGCAAAACAACATAAGCTTGATATAACAAGCCAACGCTCAAGAAAAATACGCACTACAGATATCGAACATTTTGACCTTATACTGGCAATGGACAAGCAAAATCTTCAGGACTTGAAGGCTTATTTCATGAAAGATCCTCATCTGCATTACAAAATAAAGCTCATTTCAGCATTTTCTAACAAATTTCAAGACAAGGATATACCTGACCCATATTACGATAACGATGGGTTTGAACAAGTATTTGAAATGCTACAGGATTGTATTAAAGGCCTGCTGCAAACAACACACAATATTCGCTGAACTGTTAAGCGTTGATTTGCAAAAAGAAATACCCGTCTTTACAAAGCCTGGAAATATTTGCTACAACGGATGACCACCTGCTATTTTTCTTCAATAACTGCCGACAGGCCTCTATCTATCAGGCCGTCTTTGAGTGGCCTCAACTCTGGTTTTGGAGCAGTCTTAACAGTAGCTTTCCCTTTGAAATGAATGATAAGAGATAGTTGTTCAGACTGCTCGTATGTATGACCGCATATTTCCATCAGACAATGTATGACCCAATCAAAAGTATTGTAATCGTCGTTGTAGATAATGAGTTCGGCATTTTTACCATGACTCGTCTCTAGTTCAGTTTCGACCAATACATCTTCCTGTGTGTCAAATTGCGGAAATGCATTCATTTTTTTACCAATTTTTATGTAAAATTAAATAAATTACTGACACGCGTCAAGTGCTTGCTTTATTTTATCGAAGTCTGGCAGGTCTCCGGCACTCTCAAGCACTTCGGCATACTGGATTATTCCTTTCTTATCTACTACAAAAGCCGATCGTTTGGCGACGCCTTTCATGCCAAGGATCCAATCTTTGTACTGTGCGCCATAAGCCTTGCTTACTTTTTTATTAAAATCTGATAATAACGGGAAATTGAATCCTTGCTCTTCCTTAAAGCGGGCAAGTGTAAATACTGAGTCAACTGATACGGCCAACACTTCTGCATTCAATGAAGAATAGATGTTCATATTGTCTCTTACAGAGCACAACTCGGTAGTACAGGTACCCGTAAAAGCCTGTGGGAAAAACAACAGAACTACATTTCGGCCTTTAAAAGATGACAATTTTACTTCAGATTTATCCGATGCAAATAGTTTGAATAAGGGTGCCTTATCGCCTGGTTTTAATGACATGATGTTTAGTTTTTTGCCTTAAAACACAATATTAATAATAAGGTTCTTAACTTCGGGAAAATTTTTCGGGATTTTGAAGAGGGCAAAAGAGAAATATCACAATCTTAATAATGTTACCAAAGCATATCTGCAGCTACATCTGTGTGTTTTTCTCTGGGGGTTTACTGCTATTCTTGGCAAATTGATTTCAGTAGCGGCTCTGTCACTGGTATGGTGGCGGGTGGCTTTTACTACCCTGAGCCTGCTGTTTGTTAAAAGATTATTCAGCAAAATACGTGAAATACCTCGCCGTAAGGTTGGCATCTATATGTTTATCGGCATCCTGGTATGTACGCATTGGGTTTTATTTTACGCATCCATTAAAGCCTCCAATGCTTCTGTTGGTGTATTGTGTATGGCATTATCGCCAATTTTTACTGCATTTATTGAACCTCTGTACTTCAGACGTCGGATCCTGTGGTTCGAGATTTTGCTGAGCCTGGTAGTCATCCCGGGTATGTATCTGGTGACACAGAATATCTCTGCAAGCATGATTACGGGTTTGGTATATGGTATATTTTCCGCTTTGTTTGCCTCGTGGTTTTCTACATTGAACAAAAAATATATCGAACATTCTGACCCCGTAGCAATTACATTCCTCGAACTTGGCAGTGCCTGGATTTTCCTGTCTGTCATCATGCTGGTAAGTGCTGCAGCCGGTATGGATTTCAGTTTCATACCGAAAGAAAATGACTGGCTTTACCTGATACTGCTTTCCGTAGCTTGTACGGCAATACCTTATGTATTGTCGCTGATGTCCCTTAAATATATTTCAGTGTTTGCTACTAATCTTACCATTAACCTTGAGCCGGTGTATGGTATATTTCTCGCTTGGATACTGCTACAAGAAGACAAAGAAGTGGACAGCGGTTTTTATCTCGGTGTTCTGATTATACTTGCGTCTGTATTCAGCTACCCTTTTTTGAAACGACTGGCAAAATTTTAAAATATGGATCTTGTAGAAAAAAAAATCGGAGAATACTGTGAAAGATATTCAACTCCCGAACCAGAATTGCTCAAGGAACTCGACCGACAGACACACCTTCGAACATTGTTACCCAACATGCTCAGCGGACACCTACAGGGGGCATTCCTCAGCATGGTCAGTAGAATGATGGCTCCGGCTCGAATTCTCGAAATAGGCACTTTCACCGGGTATGCTGCACTCTGCCTGGCGGAGGGTCTTACGGATGATGGCATTCTTCACACCATAGAAGTAAATGAAGAAATGGAACCCATCATACAAGAGTTTTTTAACAAATCTCTCTTGAGAAATAAACTCCGCCTACACATAGGCGATGCCAAAACGATTATTCCTGCCTTGAACGAAAGCTTTGATATCGTGTTCATAGACGCTGCCAAGCTCGAATATGCACAATATTATGACCTCGTATTTCCTTTTGTGACGAAAGGAGGATACATTATTGCCGACAATGTATTGTGGAGCGGAAAAGTAACTGCCGAAAAACACGACAAAGACACAGCAGCCATCCATGCATTTAACCAAAAAGTGCTGAATGACGCAAGAACAGAAAGCTTCATACTGCCCCTAAGAGATGGATTGAACATCGTACGGAAAATATCTGATTGATTAAATACGTAATAATTGTCAATACTTGAGTAAAGTTTGTCATATACATGATGAGAAAATTACCCGAAATACTTTTGCCCATAGAAAAATTGCTGCATGCCACCGGGGTGCCTTTCGTCATTCCACTATATCACACTACCGGCCTGTCAAACCATCAGCCATATACACGACATCTATACCAGAACCGTACGGAAAAAGAATTCGAACATGAACTCGACTGGCTTCTGAAACATTTTGAACCGGTTGAACTGGCAGAAATAGCTACACCGATGCGAAAAAATCGAAATAAACCGGCTTTTCACATCACCGTTGATGACGGCCTTGCGGTCTGTCAAGAAATAATGGCTCCTGTATTGTACAAAAAAGGCATTCCGGCTACATTTTTTATCAACCCGGCATTCGTCGGGGATGCTGAGATTATGCACCGGTATAAGGCAAATCTACTGCTGTCGCACATTGAAACAGATAAAGCCGCCTTGCACATTTTGTCCGGATTCCTGAAGCTACCTTTAGAGTTTAACAGTTTGAAGCGTTTCTACCTCGACCTGAAATATCCGTCCCGTACCATTCTGGATGATTGTGCTGAAAGACTCGGGATGACCTGGAGCGACCTGCTGTACGGAAATCGGCTCTATATGACAGAAGAGCAGCTACACAATATTCATGAAGCGGGCTTCAATATCGGAGCACACAGCTGGGACCACCCCGAATACACAACACTAAGTCTGCAAGAGCAACTAGAACAGACCGAAAGGAGTGTACAATATGTAAGGGAAAAATTCAACCCTACGGTGATGTCGTTTGCCTTTCCGTTTACAGATTCAGGCGTTTCGGCAGATTTCTTCAAATGGCTCGACACACATGTTGATGTTTCGTTTGGCTGTGCCGGACTTAAACTTGATACAGCAGCGTCGCACTTTCAGCGCATTCCGGTAGAAAAATTTGATTACGGTATGCGTGCAATACTTCTGAAGCAAACAGGAGCGTTTTTTATTAAGAAAATACTTGGCAAACACATAGTAAAGCATGGCTGAGTCACTCCCCTATGGTATTGTCTTCGAAACCTACACATACCGGCAAATGTGTTTGGGCTCATTTAGTATGGATCCTTCTGCTTCCAAAATACCCATTTCGAGGCTTAGGTTTCTATCGCAGACCAATAACCCAAGGGCATTACCTGAAGATCTGATACTTGTAACTGTTAAACTTAACGGAGAATTAATTGCATTTCGCACTGTATTGCCCGATAATATTGAACTGGGTGTAAGAAGTGTGCACTTTGCATGGCTCAGCGGGGTGTGGGTGGCTCCGCAATACAGGAGACTGGGCATTTCGAGAAAAATGTTTGATATCATTTTTCAAGCATGGAACGGATTGCTGTTAGGTACTGAATATACACCTACCAATGGTTTGGCTATCACTTCTTCAGGCCAGTTTGGGCCGACCATTTCAAAACCAGGCGTTCGCATATTTTACAAATCGCCAATCGAACATATTATTCTTAAAAAATACAACAAGTACAGACCATTCCGCTATGCTTTTAAATTAGCAGATACCATCATTGATACTTTAGTAAAAGGGAGGAATATGATGTATGGAAATATAAGGCTTCCGGATGAAGTGAAATATACTATCAGCGAAATGCTTTCAAATGAAGCAAAAGCATTTATCAATGAATATCGGTCGTATTCTTCTACCAACCGCCGGGTGACAGAATTGGACTGGATAGTTAAATATCCTTGGCTGGCAAGTGACCCGAAAGCAAAAGAAGATTCAAAAAAATATTACTTTTCAGTTTTTGCAGCGCAATTCACAGTATGTTTTCTTGAAATTTATCAAAGGTCAGACATCAAAGCTATAGTGATGCTTACATTGCGCGACGGCATAATGAAGATACCTTATTTGTTTATCAATGAAATGGATAAAAGCGATGTGGCAAGCTGCATTCTCCGATACGCCAGCGATCATAAGGTGAAATTGATTGTATCTTACCATACACAGCTGAATGAAAGACTTTTGAGCCTTGACAATAAGAGAATCATTGGTAAAAAGACGACAAGGTATTATCTTGTGACCAAAATATTGGACGAGATAATACCTGCCGAAGCATTGATATTTGCGGATGGTGATGGTGACTGTGTATTTGTATGAGCAGACAAATAATATATCTGACAAATGCTGAAATAGACAAACGAAAATGGGACAACACACTGAGTACGTCGCCTCAGGGCCGGGTGTATGCATTCTCTTGGTATCTTGACTGCATGTCGCCACAATGGGACGCACTTATACTTGACGATTATGAAGCCATATTCCCATTGCCTTATACTGAAAATATTCCGGGAGTTAAGAGGATATTTCAGCCAAGAGTGTGCCAACAGTTGGGTTTATTTATGAAAAATGGGGATGTAACAGAAAGCCTTATGGCAGATTTTTTTAAAAATATTCCAGCTCACTTCAAGTCGGTCGATCTTCAATTACATGATCAAACTCCGAAGCCTGCGCTGGAAGGATGGACCATAAGTAACCGCACCAATATGATTTTATCGGTGTCTTCCTCTTATAAGGAAATAGAACAAGCTTATTCAGAACATCACCGACGCAACATCCGAAAATCGAAAGGTACAGACTTGAAGGCAATAGACCACCTGACACCGGAAAAATTTGTAAACTGTTTCATTGCAGCACTTAATGGAAAAATAAGGCATTATAGTGAGGCGCAGAAAAATGGTCTCATTTCGCTTATAAAGATATCACTCAACAAAGATGCCGGATTCATACGTGCACTTGGTGACAGTACCGGCCAATTGTTGAGTGCATGTTTCTTTCTTCAATCGCATGGGCGTATTTATTATGCATTGCCATTTTCAACCCAAAAGGGAAGAGAGACCAGTGCCATGTACAAGCTGCTGGATGCCATCTTCTGGGAATATTCAGGCAAGCACATTGTGTTCGACTTTGAGGGATCTTCGATTGAAGGTGTGGCAAGGTTTAACAAAGGCTTTGGGGCTATTTCAGTTACTTTTTACCGGATTTACAGAGAAAATCTTCCGTGGTGGGTAAAATGGCTGTTACGCGTACGCAGTTTTTTTTAAAAAATAGAATTTTCAAACATTAAAACTTAAAAAAACGTCACAGATTCTTTACATCCAAGCTTATTATAACATATTACACATTATTTCTTCCTGATGACCAAGAGGCCGAAAAAAGTAAGCAAACCGTTAAGCGCAAGGTTAAGAAATCCGAATTGAAAGCCATTGAACCATGCTACACTGTTATAGTCTATAATCCAAGCCATCAATGGTGCTATTATACATACCGGCAGCACATACCTGTCATTGATTTTATATTTGGTAAGTACACCGAAACTAAACAAACCAAGTAAAGGACCATAAGTAATGCCTGCTACCTTAAACAGAAAATTGATGATGGCATCTTTATTCGTTAGCTTAAAAATAACTAACAGTGCGAGCGTAGCAAGAGCAAAGCTGAGGTGTACGACCATGCGGGTACGGTGCTGAGCCATGTTCTGTTCCTTTTTCTCAAAATCAAGAAAATCGACACAAAAAGATGTAGTAAGAGATGTAAGTGCTGAATCGCTGCTACTGAATGTAGCGGCCACAATTCCCAGTATAAACACCACACCAAGAAAAGGCGTGAGATAATGAAATGCTATTTCCGGATACAGATAGTCGGAGTTTTCAGGTATAGCGATGCCCTCCTTGCCGGCATAAATATAAAGGAGCGCACCTAATGCAAGAAATAGGAGATTGACAAACACAATGATCAATGAGAATGTAAACATGTTCTTTTGTGCATCCCCGAGTGTTCGGCAAGTCAGATTCTTTTGCATCATATCCTGGTCGAGCCCTGTCATTACGATGGTAATGAGTGCCCCACTCAGAAACTGTTTGAAGAAATTGTTCGGGTCGTTCCAGCCACCTTCGAAGAAGAACATTCTAGAGTATCCGCTTTCTTTCAATGCAGGTATAAGTGAACTCACATTTAACTCAAGCCTACTCATCATCGAATAAAGTGTCAAGCACAGGGCACTAATAAAGCAAAGGGCAAGAAAGGTATCGGTAATGATAACCGTCTTGACACCACCGCGGTATGTATAAAGAAAAATAAATGCCAGCGTAATAAAACCTGTGAGCCAGAACGGTATGCCGAATGAGTCAAAGATAAATTTTTGCAAAATAATGACCATCAAAAACAACCTGAGTGCAGAACCCAGCGTACGCGACAATAGAAAAAAACCAGCTCCCGTCTTGTACGAATTCCGGCCGAACCTCGACTCAAGATAACCATATATAGATGTAAGGTTGAGCCTGTAATATATAGGCATAAGTACCAGTGCAATAACTGCATAGCCCAATAGATAACCAAAAACGACCTGCATATACGAAAATGCCATATTGAGTCCTTCTGTACCTACCTTGCCGGGTACAGACACAAACGTGACTCCCGAAATGGAGGTGCCAATCATACCAATAGCTACCAGGAGCCAGGGCGATTGTTTTTCAGCCTTGAAGAACACCTCATTGCTGTTGTTCTTGCCGGTAAACCATGACACAAGCAGCAAAAGGCCGAAATAAACAACGATAACCAATAAAAGCATGATGGGCGTAAGATGATTCGTCATTTTAGCATATTTGGGTCAAAAGTAAACGAGTTATCAGGTCTGACAAAATTTGAACTACACAAATAGTTGTATGTAGATAAAATTTTCTTTGAATGCTTATGAACATCCATGAACCTAAACCAATAAAAATTCGTAGAAAAAATGAAAATTATCCGGTAAAATGAAGTATTTTTTTCAGTTTATAGTTGTCATGGCTTGTCTTTTCCCTTTCATTGGCTGTAAAAGAACGGAACCTCCTGTTCCATTTACAGAAAAATTGGCGTTGTGTGACAGTCTATATAATTTTGACCAGCTGGCCGAGGCTGGCAAACTTGACAAATCATCCTTCGTAAAGTATGAAGAATGTCTTTGTAATACAATTGTGCCCTCAGTACAATTCAAAACAGATGAAGGGGCTGACCTCTCAACAGATAAGCTCAAAGGGAAAAGTTACATTTTCTACACTTGGAATGATAGGCAAGCTGGTTTTGCACAAGATCTTTCTTATCTAAAAAAGCTTAGGGACGAAAACAAAGGAAAACTTGAAGTAGTAGCACTTAGTATGTTTGACCCTGCCATATTGCCACCTCCCTTGCCTACCGGTCTTGGAAGTATGTATAATATAACATTCGGGATAGAAGTACTCCGAACGGGATTTGGCCTTAATCCAAATTTTCCAATGGCTCTTTTCATTGACAGTAAAGGAGTTGTTCAAGACATATTTACAGGATATACCTACAATTTTAGACTCTCGGAACAGGAGAGAAGAGAACGCATTGATAAGGGAGTTAAGAAAATCCTGAAGTAATCAAGACAAACTGTCAATTTTACACAAAAAAAAAGCACTTACCGAGGCAAGTGCTTTTTTTATTATAGTCATTCAGAAATTAGTTAGCATTGATAACTCTGAACTCAGTTCTTCTGTTTACTGCATGTTCAGCTTCAGAACATTCTACACCATCAGCGCATTTGTTCAAAAGCATGGTTTCGCCATAACCTTTTGCTACCAGTCTGCTTCTCTTGACTCCTTTTGAAACAAGATAGTTAACAACAGAATCAGCTCTTCTCTGAGAAAGGTTCATGTTGTAAGAGCTTGAAGCACGTGAATCGGTGTGTGACGCTATTTCAACAGATACACCCGGTTTGCCCACCAACATTTTAAGGAGGTGTTCATCGATTATTCTTTTGGCATCAGGTGTAAGCGTAGCACTTGCAAGATCCCAGTTGATCGGTAGAGCATTGTAGTTTACAAGTTTACAGTCAATTTCTTCGTAATGACCAATGCTTCCTGCTTTTACAAGCTCGGTCTTTTTAACAGTTACATATTCGGCAGGTACTGTCACAGTTTTGGTGCTTGCTGGCCTATCAACAACTTGTCTTTTGATAGTAGCGTACTCGGCAGGAATGTCGATTTCATCATATCTGGCAGGTGTCTTGATAACCTGTTTCTTATAAGCAGCCTTTTGCTCTGCTACAGGCACATTATTTGTACTGGCATTGCTTCCTAATTTCTTAAGGGCAACGGTTTTAGTTGAAGCAGGTCTTTCTACAAAACACATAGCCTGACAGTCAGCAGGGTTAAGCGACTTACAGTTTTTGGCAGTAGTCACTTCCCAACCACTTGTAGCAGGGTGCGTAGTAATGGTCTCAGAACCGTCAGTAAATGTAGCCGGATTAATACTAAGGTCAGTTCTACCTTCCTTTGACACATAAGAAACTTCTGTAGTTGTATAAGTGGCAGGCACATAGATATACTTTTTGCTTGCCTCTTTAACTATTACCCTTTCTTCTACTGTTTTGTAGGTAGCCGGCACTATTTCTAGCTTGTTGTACTCCGGTCGGACCATAATTTTCTGCTCCGTTTCACGGAACTCATCATGTGATATACATCTTACATAGCATGTACCTGGTTTTGGGTTTGCAGGTAGTCCTTCTTGTGCTGTTGCGATACCGCCCATCAATACAAGGGCAATAGCAATACTTAGTTTTTTCATATTATTTTAATATTAGAAATGAAGAAAAATCTTAATTCAAGAACAACTTTATGACGTAAAATACGAGAGAAGTAACAATATTTAAAGTTTAAAAATTCATTAACATAATTATTCCATAAAAAACTTACTTTCCTGTTTAAAAATCCTTTAAATTCTACTCAATTATGTCGGTTTCTACTTGTTTCAGATGTTATTAAAATAATTTTAACTAAATGAAGTATCACAGTATAGTACTTTTGTGCATGGATTACCGTTATGGCTTAATGTATCTGACCAATCTGTCAATCAAATATGAATTTTTTCCTATCGGTGAATAATAAAATCAAGGTGTCGCTTATATGTTTTGTTCTGCTGATAATAAGCGGAAGTTCTACGGCAGCTATTATACATATAAGTGGTTTTGTACACCCAACTGAAGCACCGGACATCAAAGACAATCAGTTTATTTTGGTTGATTTTTGGGCTACTTGGTGCGGTCCCTGTATTCAGGCTATGGATCATTTAGGCCGGCTTAGACAAGCAGGTGGTGAAAATCTCGTAGTAATTGGGCTGAGTAACGAACCATACGATGTTGTAAAAAGATTTTTTAACAAAAGAGAGCCCCAAACCTACATTGCTGTTGATTCGGACAATCGCACTTTCTCAGGTTTTAACATCACAAGTCTGCCAAGTGCTGCACTCATTGCTCCTAACGGTGAAATAATATGGCAAGGCAAACCAACCCATCTGGGTGAGCTGGAATTGCAAAAGCTAATGTCCGTAAAATATAAGGCTATGCCAGTCTCTGAAAAAATATCCGTGAAGCAAACAGAACAACCCACCCTGAAGGAAGATCTGTGGACACATAAGGAAGTAAACAGAAATAATATCCGGCTTTCGTATGATGGGCTTCTCACCGACTTTGGATTTTCAATAAGCATTTCAGACACAATTACCACCATTTCAGGCAAAACATCTGATATTATATCCGCGTTGATGAATGTGCCAAAAGCCAGACTACACCTGAATGCAGAAGCCCGCTATGGAACAGCCACATTCAACACTACAATGACTAACAACAACCGGCCACTGCTTCTTTCATTGTTTTTAGAAGCGCAAGACCTCAGGTATTCACCTGTTGATCATCAGGCTGATGTTTCAGAGTTGGTAGTAGAAGATTCAACGCTACTATGGAGTAATGAGGTGTATCAATATAGTGATAACGGTACTCCAGTTTACATAATTGATGAAGGAAACTTACAGGCAGATAACTATAGCTTGCCGGCACTCGTTGATTTGCTCACGGATATGATACACATCAATTTCTATTACCCGGGCTTGTGCACAAAAACTTATGACTGGAACCTTGACATAAGCAATGTCCAAAATCTGGAAAAACAGTTAATTTCCGAATATGGAATCAGACTGAAAATTGTTAACGTCCGATTGACCGACTTTGTCTTTAGTAGATAATATCAAGATAGTTTTTCGGCAAGAAATTTTCCTGTGAAAGATCGCGGTTCATTCGCCAGACCTTCTGGTGTACCCTGAAATACAACTTCGCCGCCGTGTTTTCCGGCATCCGGACCAAGATCTATTACCCAATCGGCCGATTTGATGATGTCGATGTTGTGTTCTACTACCAGTACTGTATGACCTTTTTCAACCAAAGCCTGCAAAGCATCCAGCAATTTCAGATTATCATGAAAATGAAGTCCGGTTGTTGGTTCGTCAAATATAAAGAATATGTGTTCTCCTGATGAATCGTTGCCTAAAAATGAAGCAAGTTTTACACGCTGGGCCTCACCACCGGATAACGAAGATGAAGATTGACCCATACTTACATAGCCAAGGCCAACATCTATCAGTGGCTTTAGTTTTCTGACAATATCTTTTTCGGTTTTAAAAAATTCGACACCTTCTTCAATGCTGAGTTTGAGTATTTCTGATATATTCTTCCCGTTATATTGCACATCCAGCACTTCTTCCTTAAACCGTCTTCCTTTACAGTCTTCACATATCAGATGCACGTCTGCAAGAAACTGCATTTCAATAAGCTGCGAACCTTCGCCCTGACATGTCTCACATCTGCCACCTTCGGTATTGAATGAAAAATGCCTGGCTTCGAATCCGCGAATGCGTGACAATGGTTGTTCGGCCATCAGTTTACGAATAGAATCATAAGCCTTGACATAAGTGACCGGATTGGATCGGGACGATTTGCCAATAGGGCTTTGGTTGACGAATTCTATGCCTGATATTCGTTTGTAGTCGCCTTTGAGTTGAGCTGCGAATTGGTTGCCATTACTTTCCAAAGCATTTTTAAGCAATGGGTGCAATATATCGCGCACCAAAGTTGATTTGCCCGAACCTGAAACCCCGCTAATAACAGTAAATGCATTCAACGGTATCATTACCGAAATATTCTTCAGGTTATTGATACCGGCATTGCTGATCTCTATCCGGTTTATGGCTTTTCGTCTGTGTAACGGCAATGGTACTACGCGGCTACCGTTCATATATCCGGCTGTAAGACTGTTGCCACCTTCGGTGAATATTTTATTGTAATGCCCTGCAAATACCACTTCGCCACCATGAATACCGGCTCCGGGTCCCATATCTATCAGATAATCGGCATTTTTAATGACTTCCTCTTCGTGTTCTACAACGATGACTGTATTGCCAAGGTCGCGTAGCTTTTTCAATACAGATACCAAGCGTGCTGTATCACGAGGATGCAAACCTACACTTGGCTCATCAAGTATATACATTGAACTTGTAAGGTTGCTGCCGAGTGTACGGGTCAGGTTGATACGCTGTGTTTCGCCACCACTCAATGTATTGGATACACGGTTGAGCATCAGATAACCAAGGCCTACATCGTTCATTATGTTGAGCCTTGTATTTATTTCAAGCATTATTCTAGATGAAATCTGCCTCTCCTGTTCAGAAAATTCGATTATTTTAAAAAATTCTGCCAGTTCGTCAATCGGCATTTCGAGCAATTCTCCTACGGTTGTATGGTTGATTTTTACATAAGATGCCTCCTTACGGAGTCTGGTGCCTTCACATTCCGGGCAGTTGGTCTTACCACGGTATCTGGCCAACAATACACGATTTTGAATTTTATATAGCTGTTCTTCGAGCATTTTGAAAAACGAATCTATGCCTTCGAAGTGTGGAGTACCGTGCCACAGCATCTTCTCTTCAGCTTTGCTGAGGTCTTTATAAGGCTTATGTACCGGAAAACCCGTAAGGTGTGCAGTAGTCAGGAGTGCAATAAGATATTCGTTCGATTTTTCACCTCGCCAACATGCCACCGCACCGTCGTAAACTGACAGATGTTTGTCCGGAATTACCTTGTCTTTATCTATCCCTATAATTTTACCATAACCTTCACAAGACCGACAACAGCCATAAGAATTGTTGTAGTTAAATAATTGCGGATTCGGCTCAGCAAATTCGATACCATCGAGTTCGAACCGGTTGTTGAACAAAGTTGATGTACCACCAGCAATTACTACACATTCGCCTTCAGCTTCCTGAAATGACAGGTTGACTGAGTCGGCCATTCGCTGCATATTTTCAATGTTGTCTCTTTCCACCACGATACGGTCGATAATTACCTGTATATCATGAAAATCAGCCGGAATAGATTGAAGGAATGTGGTTTCGGACAAAATATCTTCTACTTGTATTACTTCATTTTTCACCACAAGCCTACCGAAACCTTTTTGCATAATGATATCAAGCACCATTTTCGGGTACTTCCCGGCGAATCTCCTTGTAAGCGGCATGCAAATCATCACACGTTCGCCTTCAGGCAAAGACATGATAAAGTCAACTACATCCGACACCTGATGTTTTTTTACAACCTGACCTGACACCGGTGAAATGGTTTTACCAACACGCGCATACAGTAATCGGATGAAATCATAAATTTCGGTCATTGAGCCAACCGTTGACCTATTATTGCCTGAGCTTACTTTTTGCTCAATGGCAATGGCCGGACATATTCCTTTTATGTAGTCCACTTCCGGTTTTTTCATCCGCCCAAGGAATTGGCGTATATAAGCCGACAAACTTTCAACATATCTTCGTTGGCCCTCAGCATACAGTGTGTCAATTGTAATGGATGATTTGCCAGAGCCCGAAACACCGGTTACTACTACAAGTTCATTTCTTGGTATCTCGAGATCAACATTTTTCAGGTTATTTGAGCGTGCACCTTTGATAATGATTTTGTTAGTAGCTGTTTGCGTGGTGTCAGATAATTCTTTTGCTGCTTTTAATTCCATAAAGTACACTGTAGTATTGCTGTGATGAAAAATAACAAACTAACAAAATTATAGTTTTTTAGCTCAATTGTTGGTAAGTTTGTTTCAATTATTATAGACCAAAGTAGGTTGGAAATTTACTTTTCAATGATTTCATTCGATTTTTCATAAAATTTCGCAAAGCCCGGTTTAAACCTTTCAATACTGCCTTTGAGTTTTACAGGAAATGATTCGAGTGTTTCCAGGCTGAGTGAGTTATTTCTTGTCTTCTCTGAGATGATATCTGCCTTTGAAAAAAATGCAAGTAGTCCGCTGAAAAGTATTGCTAACAAGAATGAAACAGTTACACCATTGAGTGATTTTTCGGGCTTGCTGATTTTCATTTTTTTTGCACCTACTGTGAAAATATCGGCCAGATACCTGCTAAAAGACCAGCCAATAAAGAAGCAGAGAATAAAAGACAGTGCAAACAAAATAATACTATCACTCCCCCACATAGCTGCTAATTTGTCATAGAATAAGGGTGCCAAATAAATAGCAAACAAAAATCCTCCTAAAAAAGGTAATACACGGAAGATTTTATTGAGGGGTTCGTTTTTGTAACCCGTATAAAAACCGTAAACCAGGCATACAGCTAACGCAATATCGATAAGCATAGACAGTTTTGGACAATATTGCCACAAATTTGAATTATTTTTATTTAGTTTTGTGTCCGTCAGGTATTTTTTATTAAAATAAATCGTTATATTTCACAAAATAAATGCCGCACCTATGATAAATTTGATTATAAACAGACTCATAATATTATCCATCATGTTGTTGGGTGTTGTCTCAAAACAGAATCTTTTTGCCGCTGAGGCAAAAGCTGAGAAAGAAAAATACACCGTATCATCCGATACTGTCAAAAAACCGGGAATATTCATCATTGGCGAAAACCAGGCTCAATACGAACTTATCGAAAGTAAGTACGCAACATCATTGCTAACGGTATGCAAGGATGACATAAACCGTGCATTCAGGACTTGGATGGATGTGTTGAGTGAAATACAAAAATTTGCAGACAAAACCGGATTTGAGCTTAAAGGTGCAAAACTGTGGCTGAATGTATTCATCGCACCAGACGGTACCATCGATTATCTGGCGTATTATCTGCAGCCTGCCAGCCGCAACATTCCGGAAAAAGAAATGAAAGCATTCCTGTTATCTTTCATCAAAAACAACAAAATACCACTTAAGTGCAAGACAGGATTTTCGCATTACGGTCAGGTAGCTTTTCCGATTTTACCGGAAAATATTTCAAACTAAAGTAAGCAGTTTTGAGTATATTGAAATATTTTGGTTTCACATTCATAATCTGTATGTTGATTACTGCTTGTCAGAAAGATGTAATTGAAGCGGACGTAAAAAGTATTGAAACCCATGCCGGTATGCCGATCGAAGATATGTTATTTATAAATGATTCGGTAGGTTATGCCGTAGGTGGCAAAGCTTATAACAACGGAATAATACTGAGCACATCAGACGGTGGTGATACCTGGATAACCGATACCATTATCCGTCACGGACTTTGGGCAATATCAAAAAATGAAAACAACGAAGTAAACGCAACAGGCTTTTCAGGAAATTTACTGATAAAAAATCCGGGGCAGCATTGGTATCATTACAGATTACCGATTTATAATGAAATGACCGGTACACTATGTGACAGAGAAGGTGGGGTTTTTCTTTGCTCCGGCATGTCGTTTCAGGCAGGAAAAATTATACACTTACGGACAGATTATTCGATTGATACCATTTTCGAAACCACCAATGAAATAAGGAGTTTGGCTTATGCCGGTGAGCATTCTCTGGTAGCAGTAGGTTATGGTGCTGTCTTCAACTCTGACGATAACGGCAAAAGCTGGCACCGTAGTAAGTTGGATGGCGATTATTTCAGGAAAGTTGTATTTACCGATCCCGGTACCGGATACATTGCCGGTTTTTCAGGAACCTTGTATAAAACAACAGACGGTGGTAAAAACTGGAGCCAACTCCTGAGTTCGGGACATCTGCTAAAGGGAAGCGACAGTTTTCTGGGAATGGCATTTAAAGACTCAAACGAAGGCTATATCTGTGGCCAGTACGGACTACTCATGAAGACAAACGACGGAGGCAAAAACTGGAAACACTACAAAAGATTTACTGAAGATCATCTAAACTCCATAACATTTGCCCGAAATGCTGTGCTAGTATGTAGTTCATCGGGTAAAATTTACAACATACACCCATAAAAAAACAAATTGTTTATAAATCTGTTTATTTCTTCGAATAATTTTATAACTTTACATCCGGATTTCATTAAATAGCACATTCACAACACATGGAAGGCACTCAATATACCGAAGATAATATTCGTTCATTAGACTGGCGCGAACACATACGGTTGAGGCCAGGCATGTACATCGGTAAGCTGGGCGATGGTTCTTCACCTGATGACGGCATATACGTGCTCATGAAAGAGATTATTGACAATAGTATTGATGAGCACGTAATGGGTTATGGTAGAGAAATAAAGATTACGCTCAAAGATGGAATCATGTCGGTTCGTGATTTTGGTCGGGGTATTCCATTGGGTAAAGTGGTGGATTGTGTATCACAGATCAACACAGGTGGCAAGTACGACTCCAAGGCATTCAAAAAATCAGTTGGGCTTAACGGTGTGGGCACCAAGGCAGTCAATGCCTTGTCCGATTATTTTTTGGTGCAGTCATTCAGAGACGGACAGACCAAAAAGGCGGTTTTTCATTATGGTGAAATAACAGAAGATGACAAACTTCAAACGACTGAAGAGCAGAACGGCACACTTACAGTTTTCAAACCGGACGCCGATATTTTTAAACATTACCGGTTTAGAAATGAATTTATAGAACAGCAGCTGTGGAACTACGCCTACCTTAACTCAGGTTTAAAGGTAAACTTCAATGGTTCTGTTTATCAGTCTAAAAATGGTTTGCTCGATCTGTTGTCACGCAAAACCGAACAAGAAGAGATACGGTATCCGATTGTACACCTCAAGGGAAATGATATTGAAATAGCTTTTACACATGGCTCACAATACGGTGAGCAGTATCATTCATTCGTCAATGGGCAGAATACCACTCAGGGAGGCACTCATTTACTTGCATTCAGAGAAGCATTCGTCAAAACCATCCGCGATTTTTACAAAAAAGATTATGATGCAAAAGACATACGTGCATCTATAGTGGCAGCAGTAAGTGTACGCGTAGAAGAACCCGTATTTGAGTCACAGACCAAAACCAAACTTGGCTCGCTCAACATAGCACCCGACGGACCAACAGTAAGAAACTTCATTGGTGAATTTCTTTCAAAAGAACTCGACAATTTCCTTCACAAAAATCCGGAAATAAGTCAAGAACTACTAAAGCGGATATTACAATCTGAAAGAGAAAGAAAGGATATAGCCGGCATACAGAAACTCGCCAACCAAAGAGCAAAAAAAGCTAATCTGCACAATAAAAAACTGCGCGATTGTAGATATCATTTAAATGAAACAAAAGTAGATGAAGATATCAGGTCAGGCACTACTATTTTCATAACAGAAGGAGACTCGGCAAGCGGGTCAATCACCAAGGCCAGGAATGTAGGCACACAAGCAGTTTTCAGTCTTCGAGGAAAGCCTTTGAATTGTTTTGGCATGACCAAAAAGATAGTATATGAAAATGAGGAACTAAACCTTCTGCAACACGCCCTGAATATAGAAGATTCGATTGACGATCTCCGGTACAACCAAGTCGTAATAGCTACCGATGCAGACGTTGATGGTATGCACATCCGGCTACTCCTGCTTACATTTTTCCTTCAATTTTTTCCAGATTTGGTAAGAGGTGGGCATTTGTTTATTCTTGAGACACCTCTGTTCAGGGTGCGAGACAAAAGTCAGACCTTTTATTGTTATTCAGAAGAGGAGAAGCAACAGGCTACACGCAAGCTCAGAGGCAAACCGGAAATTACGCGATTCAAAGGGCTTGGAGAAATTTCGCCCAACGAATTTGCCACATTCATCGATGAAAATATCAAACTCGAACCGGTAATCTTAAATGACGGAACCAACATCGAACAGATACTTGAGTATTACATGGGCAAAAATTCGCCCGATAGGCAGGAATTTATTATCGATAACTTAAGGGTAGAAAAGGATATTTCAGAGAATGCATCTGAAGAGTTAACTGTTTCGGAAGAACTGGCAGAAGCAGCTTCCTGACGTTTTGTCCTGAACTTGCCCTAAAACAATGCATGGCACATTACTTGCCCTGAATGAATTCCAGACTTTTTTTACTTAATGCTGACAGACTGTCAAAAAATAACAGCTATGGACATTTTTGATGTAATAATGAATAATCAGAACACAGAAGAAGACGCTGAGTTTATGCCACTTGTATCACTTGATGAAGGTGAGGAAAGTGAAACAACAGAAACACTGCCTGAACGATTGCCCGTACTTGCATTGAAGAACACCGTATTGTTTCCGGGGCTCCTTGTACCTATTACCATAAGCCGCGAAAAGTCAATTAAGGCTCTCAACAAGGCACACGAAACCAACAAATGGATAGGCGTATTGACACAGAAAGACCTGAAAGACGAAGATCCGAGTTTTGAACAGTTGTATAAATTGGGTACTGTAGCCAAAATAGTGAAGATACTAAAAATGCCCGACGGCACTACTACTGCCATTCTTCAAGGCAAAAGGCGTTTTAATGTAGCAAGTGTCACTTCAGAAGATCCGTATCTGGTAGCCGAGATCAAATATGTAGCATATAAACCCATATCCAATAATATGGAGTTTAAGGCGGTAATCAAATCTATTAGAGAAGTTGCCGGAGAAATCATACAATTGTCGCCCAACATGCCACCCGAAGCCAAGGTTGTACTAAAAAACATCACCAACGATACTTTTTTACTCAACTTCATGGCTTCCAATCTCGGCATGAAAATCGGTGTCAAACAAGATATCCTTGAACTAAATGATCTGACAGAAAAAGCAAAGAAAGTACTCGAGCAAATGGATGCCGAACTTCAATTACTCGAACTCAAAGATCAGATAGAAGCTAAAGTACGCGGTGATATCGAAAAACAGCAAAGAGATTATTTCCTTTCTCAACAGTTGAAAACCATTCAAGATGAACTTGGGCAAAACCCACAGGAAGAAGACATTAAACGCCTGATGGACAAAGCCCAAAAAAAGAAGTGGGGCAAAGAAGTGGACAGAGTTTTCAAGAATGAAATAAATAAACTAAAACGGCTCAATCCGATGGTACCTGACTATGGTGTGAGTATCAATTACCTTGAATTGATTCTTGAGTTGCCATGGGACGAATACACCAAGGACAATTTCGACCTGCAGCGTGTAAAAAAAGTATTGGACCAAGACCATTACGGATTGGAAAAAGTGAAGGAAAGAATCCTTGAACACCTTGCCGTATTGAAGCTCAAGGGAGATATGAAGGCCCCTATCCTTTGTTTGGTTGGTCCTCCGGGCGTAGGAAAAACTTCTCTTGGCAAATCAATAGCGAAGGCTCTCAAAAGAAAATTCGTACGAATGTCACTCGGCGGGCTACATGATGAGGCAGAAATAAGAGGACATCGCAAAACCTATATAGGCGCTATGCCGGGTAGAATTATTCAGTCTTTAAAAAAGGTAAAATCATCGAATCCGGTCTTCATATTGGATGAACTTGATAAGGTTGGGAAAGATTTTAGAGGCGATCCATCATCAGCATTGCTCGAGGTACTTGATCCGGAACAGAACGGAACCTTTCATGACAATTATCTGGAGATTGAATATGACCTTTCTAAAGTATTATTCATTGCTACAGCAAATACCTTGCAGGGCATACAACCGGCACTGCTCGACAGGATGGAAATCATTGAAATCAGCGGCTATTCAATACAGGAGAAAGTAGAAATAGCCAGAAAGCACCTGATACCTGAACAGCGCAAAGAACACGGACTCAAAGCAGAACAAGTGTCGTTGTCAAAAAAACTGATAGAACAAATAGCCCAAAGTTACACTCGTGAGTCGGGTGTAAGGAGCCTTACCAGAATGATAGGAGGTGTAATGCGTGGTGTAGCAAAGAAGGTAGCAATGGGAGAAGATTATGACAAGGAAGTAAAAAGTGAAGACCTGAGACAATACCTGGGCCCGGTAATTTATGATCGGGATGTATATCAAGGTGTCCATGTACCAGGTGTTACAGTCGGTTTAGCCTGGACAAGTACCGGAGGCGATATATTATTTGTCGAATCAAGTACACATCCGGGAAAAGGTACTTTAACACTAACCGGGAACTTAGGAGAAGTAATGAAGGAAAGTGCCGTAACAGCTCTTTCATTCATCAAGGCCCATCATCAAGATTTGGGTATCGACACTACAGTTTTTGAAAAAATGGATGTGCATGTACATGTACCTGAAGGTGCAATCCCTAAAGACGGCCCTTCGGCAGGCATCACTATGCTGACAGCTCTTGCCTCTACATATACCAAAAGACCTGTGAAGCAATTCCTTGCTATGACCGGTGAGATTACTCTCCGCGGAAAAGTACTTCCCGTAGGTGGTATCAAGGAAAAAATACTTGCCGCAAAAAGAGCCGGAATCACAGAAATCATACTTTGTGAAGAAAACCGCCGCCATGTTGAAGACATAAACCAGGAATATCTAAAGGACATGAAGTTTAATTTCGTTTCAACGATGAACGAAGTACTCGACTTGGCTTTAACAAAATAAGAAAACCATTGTTTTTACGGATAATCTGTAAGGAAAACAACTTTATTTTCCTTACAGATTTGTTTTCGTTTTGTTAAGTATAGCTTGGGTTGCAGTCTATTGCGTTTGTAAATGTTACCTTTGTCAACCAAAACAACAAAACTGGTAAAATATGTCTCGTAAATTAATCCAAATCTTTAGTATGTTGATTGTACTGTTGTTATTCGCACAGTGCACGAAAAAACTCGGTGAAATGAAAACAACAAGTAATGCAAACAAGGCAACATCTGCCAATGCTCTTCTCCAAGAATGGACAGGTCCTTATAACGGAGTTCCACCTTTTGACAAAGTGCAAATCTCAGATTTCAAACCGGCATTCGAAGCCGCCATGCATGAGAAGAATATGGAAATAAATGCCATCACACGTGTACGTTCTATGCCCGACTTCGAAAACACTATTGAAGCTCTTGAAAAAGCAGGACGTACCTACAAGCGCGTAGAAGCAATATACGAAATCTGGAAAAGCAACATGAGCTCCCCTGAACTTAATACTGTTGTTTCAGAACTCGAACCCAAACTGGCCGCTTTTCGCGATTCTGTTTATCAGAACCTAGAATTGTTCCGCAGGATTGAACAGGTTTATCAATCACCGCAAATGAAACATCTAACTCCTGAACAACAACGTGTTACATGGCGGTATTATACTAATTTTGTGCTTGCAGGTGCCAAACTGAATGAAAGTGATAAAGCGAAGGTAGCCGTCATCAACCAAAAACTAGCATCTATATTTTCTACATTCAGCCAGCATTTGTTATCAGATGAAGGCGATAAATATCTGGCACTCAATAGTGAGAAAGAGCTGGACGGAATGCCGTCTGATTTTAAGGAAGCAGCTGCAGAAGAAGCAACATCGAAAAACCTAAAAAATACTTGGGTAATCGCCAATACAAGGTCTTCTATCGAACCTTTCCTTACCTACGCTACAGACAGAAACCTACGTGAAAAAGCATGGAATATGTTTGTAAAGCGTGGTGATAACAATGATGCCAATGATAATAAAGCATTGATTACCGAAATTTTATTATTAAGAGCCGAAAGAGCAAAACTGCTCGGATATGCTACGCACGCACACTGGCGCCTGGCTGATAAAATGGCAAAAACACCCGAAAATGCCATGAAACTGCTCGAATCGGTTTGGACACCGGCAGTAGAAAGGGTAAAGGAAGAGGTGCGCGATATGCAGGCCATTGCCGACAAAGAAGGTGCTGGTATTAAGATTGCGCCATGGGACTACCGCTTTTATGCAGAAAAAGTCCGGAAAGCCAAATACGATCTCGACCAAGATGAAGTGAAGCAGTATATGCAGCTTGACAAAATGCGTGAAGCCATTTTCTTTGTGGCGGACAAACTGTTCGATCTTCAATTTGTGCAGGTACATGATGTACCCGTATTCCACCCTGATGTAAGTGTTTATAAAGTGTTGAACAAAAATTCCGGGAAGCAAATTGGTCTGTGGTACTTCGATCCTTATGCCAGAAAAGGTAAGAGATCCGGTGCATGGATGACAGCCTACCGCGAGCAGGAGAAACTCTCAGGAAATGTAACGACCATCGTATCAAACAATTGCAATTTCATCAAAGGAAAACCAGGCGAACCCGTTTTGATATCATGGGATGATGCTGAGACTTTGTTCCACGAATTTGGTCACGCACTTCACGGGCTCAATTCCGATGTCACTTATCCGCTGTTGTCAGGCACCAACACAGCTACTGATTATGTTGAGTTTCCGTCTCAAGTACTCGAAAGATGGCTGTCAACTCCCGAAGTTCTAAACAAGTTTGCACTCCATTACAAAACAGGAAAACCATTGCCAAAAGAATTGCTTGCCAAAATAGAAAACTCCTCTAAGTTCAATCAGGGATTTGCTACGGTAGAATATCTTGCAAGTGCATTGGTTGATATGAAACTTCACCTTGCAGGTGCCAAAAGAATCGATCCAGCAGTTTTCGAAAAAGAAACACTAGATGCCTACCACATGCCGGCAGAGATAGTAATGCGTCACAGAATGCCACAATTTGCCCATATTTTTGCTGATGACGGATATTCTGCGGGCTATTACAGTTACCTGTGGTCTGATGTGCTTAGTTCTGATGCTTATGAGGCTTTTACGGAAGCTGGCGGACCTTATGACAAGACGGTAGCAAAAAGACTGCACGATTATGTGTTCAGTGTAGGTGGTACAATGGATGAAGCAGAAGCTTACCGAAAATTTAGAGGCCACGACCCTAACCCTGACGCTCTTATGCGTAGCCGTGGTTTTGTACCCGAAAAGAAATAATCAAAGATTATTGCAATAAAATCAAGAAAGCCCTGTCATCTCGCACAGGGCTTTCTTTTTTTTGGGTCAAAACCGCATACCATCTACAAATCGGCTCCTGATATCATCATCAGGTATTAGGCATGTTTGCCGTCCCCACCATTTGTAACGTCTTTTGGCAACGAAATCATAGATCTTATCAGACAAAAACTTTGGAAAAATGTGTAATAACCCGGCAAGCCTGAATATGCCTCCTAAACCGGAAACAACCCTGATGGCAGCAGCTGACTTAGCATAAACCTTTCCTTTTTGATACAAAATGACCGAGTCCGGTATTTTTTCTTTTTTCCAAGCAGCAGCAATGATTTTTTTACCGGTATCAGACTGTAAGGTAGCAAAACTGTATATCTTCCTATGGTCATATTTCACCAGAAAACTAAAAAAATAACTGCACAACACACATTCGCCATCGAATATAACGATGTTGTCCTTAAGTCGTTCTTTATTTATTGAATCGGGCATATCTGGTCTAATATTCAACTGAAGAGTACTTCTACCATTTCATTTATTTTACCAACAGGACGAAGCTTCAGAACGTATCTGTCTGGATCTATTCCCTTCATATTATATTTCGAAACAAACATTTCTTCAAACCCAAGCCTGTCTGCCTCCTGAATGCGCTGCTCTATTCTGCTGACAGCCCGTATTTCGCCCGACAAGCCAATTTCTCCCGCAAAGCACACTTTCTGCGACACATAAATGTCATGCAGTGAAGAAACCAAAGCTGCTACCAGGCCCAGATCGACTGCTGTATCTACAATCTTTAATCCACCGGCAATGTTTAGGAATACGTCTTTCTGACCGAAAAATATACCACTTCGTTTTTCAAGTACTGCCAGGAGCATGTGTAGTCTTCGCAGATCGAAGCCTGTGGAGCTACGTTGGGGCGTGCCAAAAATAGCCGTTGCCACCAGTGCCTGTGTCTCTATCAATACTGGGCGCATACCTTCCATAGTGGCCGAAACAGTACTGCCACTCAGGTGATCATCGCGTTGGGTTAGGAGCAACTCTGACGGATTACATACCTGTCTGAGGCCTCCTGCTTGCATTTCGTAAATTCCGATTTCGTCTGTGCTGCCAAATCGGTTCTTGAGCGTGCGCAATATCCGGTAACTATGCTGTCTGTCACCTTCGAACTGTAGTACGGTATCGACAATATGTTCCAATATCTTTGGGCCGGCAATGCTGCCTTCCTTGGTAATATGCCCGATAATAATGACCGGTATATTGGTTTCCTTGGCAAAACGCTGCAATTCGGCTGTACATTCGCGTACCTGCGAAATGGTGCCCGGCATCGATTCGATATTTGGAGATGAGATGGTTTGGATAGAATCAATAATCATAAGCCCGGGTTGGAGTGATGCTGCCAGGTTGAGCATTTTAGACGTATTGGTCTCTGTATAAATGAAACACTCAGGAGTATTGCCGGAAAGCCGGTCAGCACGCAGCTTTATCTGATCTTCGCTTTCTTCACCTGACACATACAACACTTTAATGCCAATCTGTGTGGCCATCTGCAATGAAAGTGTTGATTTTCCAATGCCCGGCTCCCCGCCTATAAGCACCAACGAACCGGGGACAATGCCTCCACCAAGTACGCGGTTCAGCTCATTGTCACGCGTGTCGGTTCTGACAAGCCTGCCGGGTGAAATTTCTGTAAGTGGAATCGGCTTTATTTCAAAATCTTTAGGTGAAGAAACTCGCCAGGTAGCTGATTTTGATTCCTGAGCTGTCTTGTTACCTGCTATCTCTTCGATATAAGTATTCCATGCCCCACAGGTTGGACAGTTGCCGATCCATTTAGGCGAATTGCTGCCACATTCGGTACAGACGAATATTTTGCGGAGTTTGGCCATAATGTAAATTACAGGGTAATATTTAATTAAAATTCTGGCGTAAAGGTTCAAAATTAATTAAATTCTTTGTCTTAAAATTTTTGTTGTTAAAATTTTGTGACATTTACACTAGCCGTGCGTCATATTATCAGATAGCAGACAACCAGCACGCTATAAAGACATATTTTCATTTGGTTTTTTGGGGTTATGCAGGGCATCGATTGAAGTGATTTGATTGAATGCCCTGAGTTTTTTCGATAAATAAGCTAAAAAATATTTTCAGCGATTAAATATTGTTTCCATTTTTCACAAAACTCATATATTTACACTATGGGTTGGAAATCGAGAATAATTTATCGCTTTGCAAAGTATGTGGCTGCCGATATCCGCAAATGGTCGGCCAATGCCGTATTTACTCAGGAATCAATATTCAAAAGACTCATTGAAAGATCAGTAAATACCGATTTCGGTATTGATCACAATTTTAGGAATATCAGGAACTACGAAGATTTTCAAAATCAGGTACCTGTCCGAGATTATGAAGGGCTCAAACCTTATATAGAAAAAATTAAACAAGGCGGTGAATCGGTTCTTTGGCCGGGTGTACCTGCCTATTTTGCCAAAACCAGCGGAACCACCTCCGGCGTAAAGTACATTCCGCTTACCAAGGAAAGCCTGCCCAATCATTTTGGTTCAGCACGCAATGCCATATTCAATTACTACGGTACAACAGGTAAGGGAACATTTTTTGACGGAAATTTGATTTTCCTGTCAGGAAGTCCTGAACTTGAAAAGGTAGGCAACATCCTCACCGGCCGTCTTTCTGGTATAGTCAATCATCAGGTACCTTCATGGCTCCGCACCAACCAAAAGCCTTCGTACAAGACAAATTGTATGGAAGACTGGGAAGAAAAAGTAAATGCCATTGTAGAAGAAACAATCCATGCCGATATGCGGCTCATCAGCGGCATTCCACCCTGGGTTCAGATGTATTATGAGCGCTTGCTTGAACGGTCTGGCAAGAAATACATCAAGGATATTTTTCCAAATTATTCTATGTTTGTTTACGGTGGTGTTAACTTCGAACCATACAGAAGTACGCTTGAAGAACTGGTTGGGAAACGCATTGATAGCGTAGAAACATATCCTGCATCAGAAGGATTTATAGCTTTCCAGGACAAGCAGGATAGTAAGGGGCTACTTTTGAATACCAATTCCGGTATTTTCTTCGAATTCATTCCGGTGTCGGAGTTTGGCTCTGACAATGCTACGCGCTACAGCCTTGCAGATGTAGAGACAGGAGTCAATTATGTACTCATCATCAACAACAATGCCGGCCTTTGGGGCTACAACATAGGTGATACAGTCGAGTTTGTAAGCAAGAATCCATACAGAATCGTCGTCACCGGACGTGTAAAACATTATATTTCAGCATTTGGCGAACATGTCATAGGAAAAGAAGTCGAAGACGCCATGCTGAGGGCTTGCCAACAGGTACATGCCAAGGTATCAGAGTTTACTGTAGCACCACAAATCAATCCGGGCAATGATGAAAAACCCTATCACGAATGGTTTATTGAATTTGATGAAATGCCGGTTGATCTTAAGAAGTTCGAAGCATGTCTGGATGCTGAAATGGTCAGGCAAAATATCTATTACGAAGACCTGATTACCGGAGCTATTTTACAAAGTCTGAAACTGAGAGTTCTAAAAAAGGACGCTTTCAGGAATTATATGAAATCGCAGGGCAAACTCGGAGGTCAGAACAAGGTACCCCGACTGTCAAACGACCGCAAACTGGCTGATGAACTGAAAGATTTTATCATATAACAAAACAATGATCCAAGACAATAGCTGTCCAATTTGTTAAACGTCCAATAAATCAATATTGAATGAAATTCGGAAAGCACACACTCAAAATTTCACCAAATGAACAGGAATATCCATACCAGAAAAATTCACAAACTGACTCCTGAAAATTTACTCGCTACAGATGATTTTCTTGCAGTCGAAGAACCGCTCGAAATAAAAATAGTGTATGGACCAAAGGAAAACCGAATTAGCAAAACCATTTCGATCACCATGCGCACACCGGGAGAAGACCGCGAACTCGCTCTTGGTTTCTTATTTACCGAAGGTATCATAAACCAACCTGCTGATATACTTGCTACGGAAAGTACCATACCTTCATTTCTCAACCAAAATACAATTGAAATACAACTGTCAGATGATGCAAATCCTGATATCCACAGGTTGGATCGACATTTTTATACAACATCGAGTTGCGGTGTCTGTGGTAAGTCGTCCATTGATGCCCTGAAGACAATAAGAATGCCGAAGTTGAAGGCAGATTTTCCGGTTTTTGACAGAAATGTGATACTCAGTCTCCCCTCATTGCTGACACAACTGCAAAGTGTATTCGAAAAAACCGGTGGCATCCATGCTTCAGCCATCTTCGACAAGTCGGGCAAGCTGCTGTTACTCAAAGAAGATGTAGGCCGACACAATGCACTGGATAAGATAGCCGGTGCAGCATTGCAACAAGGTCTGCTACCATTGTCAGAGCAAATCCTACTCGTAAGCGGCAGAGCAAGTTTTGAACTGGTACAAAAAGCGGCTATGATAGGTGTGCCATTGATGGCAGCCGTAGGGGCACCCTCTAGTCTGGCAGCAGAACTAGCCGAAGAAGCAGGAATTACCCTTGTCGGATTCCTGAACGGGAAACGATTTAATATTTATACGCATCCAGGAAGGATCTTGTAGTATTTACGGTAAAATGTTTAAATATTATTCATAAAGAACACAGACAGATCTTGAAAATTTCTGTCAGAAAATGTGGGTAAGAAGAGCTATCTTTGTAATGAACCACCATTGCACCAAAATAATGACACCCAATAATTTTTCTAAGCGGGTTTTAATTGCTTTGCCGGCATTTTTTCTTTACCTACTGCTACCGGCTCAAGTAGAATTAAAAAATTTTACCGGAGGCAAACTGACCGGAACACATGAGGCAGAGCTCGTTTTTGGTAACCAACAAGTACTATATATCGATTTTTATAGTGAAAATTCCTTCCGGATGTTTTATAGTCCTCACGGCGATAAACCACATGTTCCTGTAGCAAAACCACCTGCAAAAATCCTGGCAGATAACCCAAGAAAACCCGTAGGAGCATTGCAAATCTCAGATGCTGGTAATGAAATATCCATTCAGTCAAAAAAAATAAAACTCACTATCGATAAAAAATCAGGAATCCTTACTGCCTTCAACCTTGCTTTCAATAAACAGGCTTTCAAGCTAAATAAGCCGATATTTGTAGAAAATGACAAGTCAAACATAGCGCTATCTGAAGGTACAGATGAATATTTTTATGGTGGTGGTGTTCAAAACGGACGCTTTTCGCACAAAGGCAAAGCCATTTCAATAGAAAACCAGAACAGCTGGACCGATGGTGGTGTGGCTTCGCCGGTACCATTTTACTGGAGTACTTCAGGCTACGGGCTTTTATGGCATACATTCAAGCCAGGCAGGTATGATTTTGGCTTAAAAGAACGAGGAACGGTCAGGCTCTTTCACAATGATTCTTATCTCGATGTATTTATTATGATAAGCCAGGAACCTGTACAGCTCCTTCAGGGCTATTACCAACTTACGGGGCAAGCACTTTTATTGCCAAAATTCGGATTCTACCAAGGCCACCTGAATGCTTACAACCGCGATTATTGGAAAGAAGATACCACCGGAAAACGAGGAATACGGTTTGAAGATGGCAAGTACTACACCGAAAGTCAGAAAGACAACGGTGGTATCCTTGAATCATTGAACGGTGAAAAGAACAACTACCAGTTTTCGGCTCGTGCTGTGATAGTCCGGTACAGGCAACACGATATGCCGTTAGGCTGGATATTGCCAAATGATGGCTACGGAGCCGGCTACGGCCAAACATCAACACTTGACAGCAATATACAGAATCTTAAGTCATTTGGCGATTACGCCAGAAAAAATGGAGTAGAAATCGGCTTATGGACCCAAAGTGATCTCCATCCTAAACAAGGCATCAGTGCATTGCTTCAGCGTGATATTGTAAAGGAGGTAAGAGACGCCGGTGTACGTGTACTCAAGACAGATGTAGCTTGGGTAGGTGCCGGTTATTCATTCGGGCTCAATGGGGTGGCAGATGCTGCTTCTGTCTTTGCAGAATACGGCTCTGGTGCAAGGCCATTCATCATATCGCTTGACGGCTGGGCAGGCACACAGCGTTATGCAGGCGTATGGTCGGGTGATCAGACGGGCGGTAACTGGGAGTACATCCGATTCCATATACCTACCTACATCGGTGCGGGATTGTCAGGTATGCCTAATATCACTTCAGACATGGATGGCATATTCGGAGGTAAAAACCTTCCGGTTAACGTCCGGGATTTCCAGTGGAAAACATTTACACCGATGCAACTGAACATGGATGGCTGGGGCACCAACGAAAAATACCCACATGCACTCGGGGAACCGGCTACCTCCATCAACAGGCTCTACCTCAAACTAAAAAGCGAACTCCTCCCATATAGTTACAGCATTGCAAGGCAGGCAGTAAACGGACTACCCATGATACAGGCTATGTTTCTTGTAGATCCAAACGAATTTACACTCGGTACTGCAACACAATACCAATATATGTACGGACCTTCCTTCTTGGTTGCTCCTGTATATCAGAATACGGCTGCTGATGCCCAAGGCAATGACATACGCAATAACATTTATCTGCCACCTGGTAGCTGGGTCGATTATTTTACCGGTGAAGAATACGAAGGCGGCAAGGTGATCAATTCGTTCAGTGTACCATTGTGGAAAATTCCTGTTTTCGTTAAAGCAGGGGCTATCATCCCACTGGCCAATGCAAATAATAACGTGTCAGAGATTGATAAAAAACATCGTATTTACGAATTTTATCCAAAGGGAAATACTTCATTTACCGAATATGATGATGATGGCATTTCGCAAGAATACCTTTCAGGAAAATATACAACAACACAGATTGAAAGCAAGGAGGCAAACAATAAAGCCGAACTGATTATCCATCCCACAGTTGGTGATTTTAAAAATTTCACTCATATAAAAACAACTGAATTTAAAGTAAATGCACCCATATTACCCAACCATATTGAAGCGAAAATCAATGCAAAGAAAATAAAACTGAAACAGGTATATACCGAAGCAGAATATAAATCAGGTGAAAATGTCTGGATTTATCTTCAGCCCGAATTTAACCGCTACGCAACTAAGGGAAGTGATTTTTCACAAAAGATTATCAAACGCAATGCTCAACTGTGGGTAAAACTCGAGCCTGGTGACGTAAGCCGGACTACCTTAACTCTGAGTATAAAAAAGTTTCGCCAGGAACCAAAACATAAAACCACTCTACGCTCAGAGGGACCAGAAAAACCAATTGCGGAGATGAAGGAAGAAAATCGGCATGCATTCAGCCTGTTGCCTTCGTGGAAAGCTGTACCGGGAGCAGATTACTATGAAATAGAATTCAACGGCATGTTATACACACTGATACGTGACACGACTTTCCTGTTCGAAGACCTCCAGCCCGAAACAAGCTACCGTTTCAAGATCAGAGCAAAAAATATTACCGAATCGCCATGGACAGTAATCGAGACAAAAACGCTTGCCAATCCGCTTCAGGATGCTATCCATGGCTTAACCGCACGAGTAAGTGTCCGCAACCAACCGGGTGAAGGCATAGCCAATTTATTTGATTTTGACGAAGCGAACATTTGGCACACGCGTTGGGATGCACCGGCAGTGCCGTTTAACATGATCATCAATCTCAACAGCATCAGCCAGATCGAAAAATTGCAATATTTGCCTAGAACCGGAGCCGGCAATGGCACATGGCTCAAGGGAAACATTTCTTACAGCATAGATAAAGCCAACTGGCTTCAAGCAGGTACTTTTACCTGGAAGCGAGATGATAAAGTGAAGGAATTTTCATTCGCAGAAAAACCGGTGACACGATACTTAAAGATAGAAGTATCAGAGGCTGTTGGCAATTTTGGCTCTGGCCGTGAGCTATATGTGTACAGGGTATCGGGTACGGAGTCGCAACTACCGGGCGACATCAATCACGACGGATTGATAGACCAGAATGACCTGACTTCGTACATGAATTATACAGGACTGCGCCAAGGAGATGCCGATTTTGAAGGCTACATCAGCAAGGGCGACCTAAACCGCAACGGTGTCATTGACGCATACGATATATCGAACGTGGC